>Ga0068859_100000044_pt1 | contig 144391 bp, 135 predicted proteins | sample KBSSwiS22_FD_66585 | JGI IMG/M metagenome (GOLD analysis project Ga0068859, IMG submission 66585) | Switchgrass rhizosphere microbial communities from Kellogg Biological Station, Michigan, USA - KBS Switchgrass S2-2 | ecosystem: Host-associated > Plants > Roots > Rhizosphere > Soil ...
AGCGGGATCTCGCCGCGGCCCGCCGGTTTTTCACCCGGGCGCTGGCCCACGGGCGCCGGCCGGTCGAGGTGACCACCGACCGGGCCGCAGCCTACCCGCGGGTCCTCGACGAACAACTCCCCGCCGCCCACCACATCGACACCCGGTATGCCAACAACAAGATCGAAGCTGATCACGGCCGGTTGAAGGCCCGGCTACGGCCGATGCGAGGGCTCAAACGGCTGCGCTCCGCCCAGGTGATCGGCGCCGGGCACGGCTTCGTCCAGAATCTCTGCCGGGGCCACTACGAACTCGCCACCCACGCCGAGCCCCGTCACCGACTCGCAGCAGCGTTCACCGAACTCGCCCTGGCTCTCTAACCAGGCAACCAGCCCGCCCCAGCCCTGCCCGGGCCAGCTCAATGCAACTGCGCCGGCTCGTGAGCGGCGAGGCGGCGAGCTCGTTCCCGAGCGGCGCGCCATCGATCCAGATCTCGGCGTCGTCACGCATTGCGGGCGGAGTACCCACACCTTCCACGGCGCAGACACGCCTTCGAGTGCTGGCGCGGCCACGAGCGACGTCTCGAACGTCGTGCGCGCCAGCACCCGCCGGTCTTCCTCACACGACGCACGCCCGGTGCGCCGCACGTCGGCCCGTCAGAACGTACGTCAGTCAGCCGGCGCGCTCGGCCACGCTCGCCGCGCTCGGCCCGCCGTCCGCCACCGACCCGCCAGCGGCCACCGGCCCCCGCTGGCGCGGGACATCGGTGCCGTGGGCCGTGACGTGGGGCAGCCGGCGGTCGAGCCATCTCGGCAGCCACCAGTTCGCCCGCCCCATCAGCGCCATGGCCGCGGGGACGAGGATCATGCGGACGACCGTCGCGTCCAGGACGATCGCGACCGACAGGCCCAGCCCCAGCATCTTGACCAGCGGCGACGGGTCGAGGACGAAGCCGAGGAACACCACCGTCATGATCAGTGCCGCGGACGTGATCACACGGCCGGTACCGGCCATGCCGCGCGCCACCGACTCGGCGTTGTCACCGGTCGCGTCGTACTCCTCCCGGATGCGCGAGAGCAGGAAGACCTCGTAGTCGATGGACAGCCCGAACAGCACCGCGAAGAAGATCGTCGGCATCGGTGACGCGATCAGGTAGGTCTCGTGCAGGCCGAACAGTCCGCCGAGCCACCCCCACTGGAAGACGGCGACGAGGACGCCGTACGAGGCGCCGATCGACAGCAGGTTCAGCGCGGCGGCTTTCAACGGCAGCACCAGCGACCGGAACATCACCATCAGCAGCAGGAACGACGCGACGATGATCGCGCCAATGAAGATCGGCAGGGTGTCGGCGAGCTGGCTGGTCAGATCGTCGGTCATGGCGGTCAGGCCGGACACCGCGACGTTGCCGGGGACGAGGCCGCGGACCCGGTCGAGCGTCGCGGAGGTCGCCGCGTCGGCGGGCGGTGTCACCGGGACCGCGCGCAGCACGGCCGTGTCCCCGGCGGGCGACACCCACGGCGCGCCGACGGCGACGATCCCCGGGTCGGCGGCCACCCGGTCGGCGAGCGCGGGCAGGTCGGCCAGCTCGGCGCCCGGCTCCCGCAGGTCGGCGACGAGCAGCAGCGGGCCGTTGACACCCGGGCCGAAGCCCTCCGCCAGCAGATCGTAGGCGCGGCGGTGCGAGGCGCTGGTCCCGTCGTCACCCGCGTCCGGGAAACCGGTCCGCATCGACAGCGCCGGCGCGGCCAGGGCGAGCAGCAGAACCGCGGCGCCGAGCAGGTACGGCAGCGGCCGCCGGGAGACCCGGTGCGCGAAGCGCCACCAGAGCGTGTCCTGCGGCCGCCGGTCGACGCCGCCGGCGCCCAGGGCACTCAGGGCACCCTGAGCGGTTCGGGCGGTCCGGCGGCGGCGCGGCAGCCGGCCCGCGTCGATGCGGTCGCCGAGCAGCGTGAGCATCGCGGGCAGCAGGGTCAGGGCGCTGGCGACGGCGAAAAGCACCACCAGCGCCGTGCTGAGCCCGATCGACGTGAGGAACCCGAGGCCGGTCACCGTCAGCGCGGTCATCGCAACGACGACGGTGCCGCCAGCGAGCAGCACGGCGGTGCCCGACGACGCCATCGCGTTCGACAGGGCGGACCGATTGTCCTGGCCACCGGCGCGGTTCTCCCGGTACCGGGCGACGACGAACAGGGCGTAGTCGATCCCGACCCCGAGCCCGATCATCGCGCCGATCGTCGGCGCCGCTCCGGAGACGTCCAGGGCGTTCGCCAGCAGCGCCACACCGCCGAGGCCCGCGGCGACCGTCACCAGGGCCAGCACGATCGGCACCAACGCGGCGACGACGGTGCCGAACGCGACCACCAGCACGACGAGCGCGACCAGCAGGCCGATCGCCTCGGTGCTCGACGTCCCCGACTCGGCGTTGATGAACGCGGCGTCACCGCCGAGCTCCGTCACGACGCCGGCGTCCCGCGCCGGCGCCAGCGCCGCGGTCACCGCCGTCAACGTCGCCGGGTCGACCGCCTGCGCCGGCACGTCGAAGGTGATCTCGGCGAACGCGATCCGCCCGTCGTCGGAGACCGCGCCCGCGGCGAACGGATCGGTCACGGCCGCGACGTGCTCGACCTGCCCGGCACGGTCGGCGGCGGCGACGACGGCCGGCCGGTCGGCGTCGACGCGCTGCCCGTCCGGCACGGCGAACACGGCCAAGGCGCTGCCATCGGCCGCGTCGGGGAAGCGTTCCTCGAGCAGTTCCTGCGCCTGCTCGCTCTGGCTGCCGGGCGCGACCAGGTCGTCGGCGAAGGAACCGCCGACCGTGCCGGCCAGCGCCAGCAGCAGCGCGGCGACGAGCGCCCAGGCGGCGACGGTACGCCCGGGTCTGGCCGCGCAGTAGTCGCCGGCCCGGCGGGTGAGCTGCTTCATGGCTGGTTCTCCTGACGATGCGGACCGGACGGCCTGGGACCGGACGGCCTGGGGCGTTCGCGGGAAGTCGACAAGTCGAGAAGTGACTGTGCTTGCCCAGACCGGGGGTCGTCTCCCGCCGCCGGATGGTCCCGCGTGCCCGCCGCGAGGAGGACACGACGGCGTGGAATCGGCGTCGTTCTCCCCCTCGCGGGGGAGATGGGACTAAGCCGGAATGCGGGCGACCGCGCGCCGCGAGTCGCATACCTTGAGCCGGTGCTTGCCTGCGACCGGGCGGCTGACCGCCGCCGCGCTCACGGATAACCGATGACGAACCGCACGCCGCCCCCGGCGCCCGCGCAGCCGCCCGCCCCCGCGCGCCGCAGGCTCCGGGGGCCGTTCGCCCGCTGGCCGCGTACCGCGGACGCCGCCCTCTCTCTGCTGGCCTTCTTCATGACGGTGTTCGTCGTGGACGGCCCTGACAACACCAGCTCGCTGCGCCCCGTCACCGACGTCCCGGTGCTCGTCCTTCTGCTCGCCACCGCCGTCACCCCGGCGCTGTACTGGCGGCGGCGAGCGCCGCTGGTCGTGCTGTGCATGGCCCTCGCCTCCTGGTGCGTGCTGATAGCCAGCAACGACGTCACGCCCGGCTGGCCCACGATCATCGCGCTGTACACGATGGGGCGCTACGCCGAACCGGACTGGCGCGGCCCGGCGGGCGCCGCGGCCGGCACCCTCCTGGCCACCGTCGACGGCCTCGACAACCCGAGCGCCTGGTGGCAAGGGCCCGTCTTCGGCGGCGTCGTCATGTTCGGGGTGTGGTACGTGGGATGCCGGCTGCGGCTGCGGCAGGAGCGGCTCGCCGCCGCCCGCCGGGAGGAGGCCGCGCAGGCACGCCGCATCGTCGACGACGAGCGCGCCCGCATCGCCCGCGAGCTGCACGACGTCGTCGCCCACCGGGTCAGCCTCATGACGCTGCAGGCGAGCGGCGCCCGGGCGGTCGCCGCCGAGGATCTGCCGGCCGCGCTGCGGGCGATGGCCGCGGTCGAGGAGGCGGGACGCCAGGCGCTCGACGAGTTGCGCCACCTGCTCGGCGTGCTGCGACCGGAGGGCGGTCCCGGTGAGCTGCGGCCCCAGCCGAGCCTCGCCGACCTGCCGCAGCTCATCGAGCAGGTCCGCCGGGCCGGCGCCGACGTGACGCTGACCGCGGACGGCCTGCCGGACGGCCTGCCCGCGCGCACCGACCTGTTCGCCTACAGGATCATCCAGGAGGCGCTCACCAACGTGCTCAAGCACGCCGGCCCCGGCGCCCCGGCCGAGGTGCGGCTGCGCGCCGACCGGACCGGTCTCGCCATCGAGGTCCACGACGGCGGCCACGGTGTCCTCGGGGCGTCGGGGCCGCAGGCGGCACCGGACAGGCCGGGCGGGCACGGCATCATTGGGATGCGGGAGCGGACGCTGCTGCTGGGCGGGACCCTGGAGGCGGGCCCGCGGGTGGGCGGCGGGTTCCGGGTCGTCGCCCGGCTACCGATCGGAGGGGAGCCCGCGTGAGCATCCGTGTCCTGATCGTCGACGACCAGGCGCTCGTCCGGGGCGGCCTGGCGATGGTGCTACGGGCGCACGCCGACATCGAGGTCGTCGCCGAGGCCGGGACGGGGCTCGCGGCCATCGAGGAGAGCCGGCGCCACCACCCCGACGTGATCCTCATGGACATTCGGATGCCGGAGATGGACGGCCTGGAAGCGACATCGCGGATCCTCGCCGAGGCGGACTGGGACGTCCGGGTACTGATCCTCACGACGTTCGACCCGGACGAGTACGTGTACCAGGCCCTGCGGGCCGGGGCGAGCGCCTTCGTCCTCAAGGACATCCCCGCCGATCAGCTCGCCGGCGCCGTACGCACCGTGGCGGACGGCGGCGCGCTGCTCGCACCGTCGATCACCCGCCGGCTCATCGGGCGGTTCGCCGAGCGCCGCGCGGTCGGCTCGGCGGTCGCCGGCCGCGTCAAGCGCCTCACTGACCGGGAGCGCGACGTCGTCACCGCCGTCGCGCGGGGGTACAGCAACGCGGAGATCGCGGGCGAGCTCTTCATCGGGCCGGCGACGGTGAAATCGCACGTGTCGAGCGTGCTCGCGAAGCTCGGCCTGCGCGACCGCGCCCAGATGGTGGTCTTCGCCTACGAGAGCGGCCTCGTCGAGGCCGGCGACCACGACATCGGCCGCTGAGTCAGGTGGCACCGGCCGTGTGGAGCGACGTCGCGCAGCGCACCAGCATCCTGGCGAGCCCGGAAGCGAGATGCCGTTGTCCGGTATCCGCAAGGGGCCGGGGACGACCCGCAGGGTCAGGGCCGCTTGGGCGGTCTTGCCTGCCGTCACTGGGGCCTGCCCACCGAGGGTCGCAGAGTTCTCGGTCACCGCGACGAGACGCCCCCAGGGCAGCCGTGTCTGGGATCAGGGTCTAGCCGTCAGGGTCTAGACCCAATGCCGTTGCGTTACGGGGGCGGTGGGCGGATGACGGCCGCCTCCTGCGGTGGTCTGGTGGGTTGAGGCCAGTGGCGGTGATCGGCTCGTTTGAGCCCGAAGTTCGACATCTTGCGTTTGACGACCCGGGGCTGGCTGCGTAGCCGCCGTGGGGGCAGGAGGTGGGCGAGGAGATCGTCGCGCAGCCAGACCAGGGCTGTGACCAGGCGTTCAGGGGGAAAAGGCGCCTGGGGTGGTGGTGACGCTGCGTCGGGCGGTGCGCAGGGTGTCGGTGAACGAGAGCCGGTCGCAGTCCACCCCGGTGGTCCGGGCGGTCCGACACATCAGGGCCCGCAGGGCTTGGTGGACGAGCAGGTGGGCCCAGACCTGCTGGCGGACCCCCTCGGGGGTCTTGCTGGACAGCACCACGCCCGCACCCCGCTGGTAGCTCTTGATCTCGGCCAGGGTGGTTTCCTCCTCCCACCTCTGGGTGTAGAGCGCCGCGAGCTCTCGGGCCGGGTAGGCCGTCGGGTCGAGCAGGTCGGTGACCAGCCGGTATCCCTCCTGCCGGCCGGGGCGTCCGGGATCGTCGAGGTGGTAGGCCAGCGCCCGGACCCGCACCGGCCGGCGCCGGTGCGGCCGGTCTCCGGCCGCGTACATCCGGCTGAGCCACGATCCGTCCGCCAGCACCTCCTCCACGTCCAGAATCCGGTTGGCCGGCACCCGCCACAGCAGGTGCGCGCCGGTGGCGGTGAAGGCCCGCCACAGCGGGGCTCCGAGGAACTCCCGGTCGGCCAGCACCAGCATCCCCGGCCCCACCGACCGGGCCAGCCGGCCGGCCAGAACGGTCTCGCCCACCCGGCAGCCGTCGATCTCGGCGTCGCACAGCGCGTGCGTGCCGCACTCGGCCAGCGCGACCATCCGTACCTGCGGGAACGCCGCCCGGCCCTGCCCCCGCGTGGTTCCCGGACGGCCGAACGCCGCCTCGTTCGCCGCCGTGTCGGCGACCTCCCAGCAGGTACCGTCCACGGCCATCAGCCGCAGCCCCCGCCAGAACACCCCCGCCATGCCCGCCGGGCCCACCGGCCCGGCGGTGGCCGCGAACAACATCCGTAACGGCTGGGAACCCAGCCGGTCCCGGGCCCGGAACAGCGACGACTTCACCGGCAGGCGCCAGCTACCCCACAGGTCCATCCCGCGCAGCCCCTCGGTCAGCTGCCGCAGCACCTCCAGATACGGAGCCGGCGAGAACAACGCCAACGCCAGGACGAAGTACACCGTCAACCGCGCAGGAAGCAGCCGGGTCCGCTGCTCGGTCCGGCCACACGCGGCCACCACCCGATCCACCAGACCCGGCGGATACATCCACGTCAACACGCCCAGCCCGGACAACTCCGGCACGCTCTCGGACATCGCCACCACCCTCAGACGGCGTGCCCACCCGCATCCACCTAACGCAACGGCATTGGGTCTAGACCCTGATGGGATGGTCGGCTGACACTGCCGCCGTCGAGCTCTTCGAGCCGGTCATCTCCGCGCTGGTCACCAATGCGGTGCGCGTAAGCCAGCCGATTAGAGAACGGCACGCTAACCCGCGCTGTATTGGTCAAGGGCCGCTTTGGCTGAGGCATAATTTTCCTGCATCTGAATAGCGGTCCGTGTGGCTTCGTCGCTCGCCATCTGCGCGACTGCCGCTTGCTGTCGAGCCACTTCCATTTCGGCAGTCAATGCAACAATCGCGCCCTCGATTTGTCCAATTTCTCTTGTTAGTTTCTGTTCGTCCTTTCCCGATGTCCCGCGGACAAGTCGAAGCGCGGATTCCTGTCTCGACCTTAAAGTTTCCAGGCGCGCAGAAATTCGTGCCCTTTCATCCATAGCTTGTTCGGCGCGCTGTCTGCGTTCTGCGGCCTCGATCTGAAGTCGCTCTGCCATCTCGCGCGCTTCCGCTGCTTGCGCCTCTGCATCCTCTAGCCGGCGCCGGTGGAGGCGTTCAGATTCCTCGGCTTCCACGAGTGTGGAGTCGCTGACCTGCACCCGCAGAACATCGCGACCCTGTCGGAGGAGAGTCCGGCTGTTCATTATGTGAAACTTGACGCCGGCAACGTGGGACATCTCTTCTTTGAGTTCCGGCCTCGGGCCAAGGGTAATCCCCTGATGGCGAGTTATCCAGTCTTCCTTGACGTCATTCGTGACCAGGATTACGGACAATTTCCGCCGCGCCGCCTCGTCGAGGATCTCCCTCCATAGGAGGTAGTCCCCGGCTGCCCGATCTTCTTCCTTTCCGCCATCAAAATCTTTGTATCCTGGGGGAATTCGAGATTTGGCGCGGCGCACAGCCTCTTGGACAGCGACATTGTGATCTTCGGTCGACGGTTGAAGGCCAATTCGTCCGTGAAATATTCTCTCTAAAACGTCGAGCACCGAGTCGCCTGACGTTGCGGCCCGCAAGCTGAGATCGTATCCACTTTGAATGGCTCGAAAGTGGGCATCAATCGACGAGAAAGCCTGATCTAGGGTTTCAAGAAGCCTCTCGACTTCTTCGCTATCAACGCCAAATCGCCGGCCAAATTCGCCGACGCATGAGACTGCTCCCTCTCGCGCTTTACCGAGCCGGACGATATAGCCCTCCGGCTCTTTTATTCGCTCACCTATGACAGACATTCTGTTGCGGTGGAACTCCAGGGCAACTCGGTAGGGAATCCAGAGCCGGTCTCCGAAGATCTCTAGGAGGCCAAGCAGCTCTCCGCGAGCTTCCTTGGTGTAGCGGTATAGGTCCAAAAGTACATTGGTGTCGAGGACGATGAGCCCCTCGCGAAGAATTTCAGCCTGCTCGGCGGCAGACAAGTGATAGAACCCCGGGAAAAGGCTTCGAAAGTCGCCACCACGCGAAGTCGCCGCATCGGCAGGATCCATAGTCCTATAGTAGTAGCTCCCGCGAACAACGAGCTGTTCGCGGTGCCGCGCAGAGTCCGCCCCAGGACCGATGGCTGACTGGTACCCGTGAGCCACGCACGAGAGCCTGGGAGCGGCGCCGTAAGGCGCTTCGGCTCTTCCCATGCCTCTGCACCTCGGGTGGGCGCGCAGAGCGGTCAGCTGCCGTCGATGCTGGCCGCGCGGGCCAGCGCGAGAGCATCGATCAGTCCTGCGAGTCCGAGCACGGTTCGTACTGCTGGACCGGCGATCGTCGATGCGGCTTGATTGGCCACCGGTTGTAGTTCCCGTTCCCCCAGACGTGTCCGTTGTAGGTCACGTGGCGGCTGCCGATGTACACGTCGACTTGGACTCCGGCTGCCTTCGCCGCGGCTTCTCCCTGCTTGAGCAGGTCGAGCGCCGCCAGCGCCATCCAGTCGTTGCGCAAGAATGCTGGCGACTCGATCAACGCCCAGGCGGCGCTCTTCGCTTCGGAGGCCCTACAGTGCAGCGCGATGCTGCGGGCTACGACGGTCTCCAAGGGTCCGTGTCCGGACAACGTCGCTCGCCCTCGGCGTCGTTGCCACCTGCGTGCGCCGTCCGCAGTGTCTTGCCGCAGTGAGTTCCCGGCGGCCCTGCGCAGGCGGTAGGCCAGGCTGCGCGGCCGGTCAGGGTTGATCGCAAACGCGAGGTGGCGCACCGCCTCAGCGGTCGGTCGGCACCGGCCCGACTCCAGCTGTTCGATCAGCGACCGGGAGCACCCGGCGCGGCGGGCGAGCTCGGGCACGCTCAACCCGTGGTTGCGCCGGGCGACCCGTAGCTTGGCGCCGAACCCAGCCCGCAGACGGGCGCGCTCGGCCGGCTCGGGCATTCCGCGTCGGATCGTCCTTGAAGCGTCGTGTGACTTGTCAGATCGCACAGCAACGCGCGCGATCGACGGTCCGCCATTGCTTTCCCGGCCGTTCCCCCTGCCTGCTGACCGGCCGCCTGCCGCAACAAGCTGGTGCGCGGCCGGGCCATCCTGATCGGCGGGCTGCACGTCGATCAGCCCGTCGCGACTACCGGGCCGGCTCATCGCCCGGCTTGACAGCGTTGCGCAGTTCGTCGGTGAGCAGCTCAGCGATCTCGGCACGGACGGCAGCCCGACTCGCCGCGTATGGATCTGCGTCACTGTCGACTTGGACGCTCTCCAAGCGCCGCAGAAGGCGCTGGGTGTCGGCGATCCGCTTGGCGCGGCGCGCCTCTGCTCGCTGCACCCGTGCCGCGGACCTCGTCGGCTCGCGACGCACGAACGTGAGGCCCAGTTCCCGGGCGATCCGCGACACCTCCTCAGGCGCTTGGCCGATCCGTCGGGCGATCGCCTTACGAGGCAGGCCGAGGGCGTGCAACCTGCGGACCTTGTCAGCGTCCGTGTCAGCGGGACGCACCTCGGGCGGAGCAGCGTCGGCCCGCCTGTCGGGGCGACCGGTGGTAGGCCGATCGTTGCTACTCTCGGTCATCTTCGTTCGATCCTCTCCGGTATTGGCGGCAATTCGGTCGCTGTAGGTGCCGGTAAGGCGGGTGTCGACGGTGCGGTCGCCGAGCACCTTCGGGACAGGTGTCCTGCTGATGCGGTTGGGCACCTCGGACTTCCAGAGGCGGACGCCCGACGTCGAGGCGTTCATGAAGCCGCCAGTGCCGGCACGGGCGTGAGCGGGGTGTACGCGACGGTGTCGACCCTTCGTGCTGCCCTGGCGATGCCCCTCGGGTTGCAGCGCGGGCAGGCTCCCACCTGCCGTCTTCTCGTTCGACAAGGCGGGTGTGCGGGTGATCGCAGTCCCTGCACCAGTCCGGCTTGGGCGCCGACGCCTGTGCCTTCTCGGCGGGTCGTAGCTCGCGCAGCCGGGCGATCTGCACCGCGACCGGGTTGCGTACGTCCCCGGTAAGCGGCACGCCGAGCGCCGTCAGGATCTCCGTTTCGGTGCAGGCGAGCGTGAGCGCCCGAGCGACATGCGAGCGGACCGACGAGGGGAGACCTGCGGCAGCCATCACTCGCCGGACGGACTCGTCGATCTCTGCTGCTGCTTGGTTGCCTGGTGGATTGGTCTGGTGGGCGGCCAATGAGTGGCCGGTTGAGGCGGCCGAAATGGCCGGTTGAGTGGCCGGTTGAGAAGCTCCAGAGCGCCCGGTGAGCGCCCTCAACCGGCCGGCAGGGTGGCCGGTTGAGGGCGAGTTATCCACACGCTCGGTGGCGCTCAACCGGCCACTGAGATGGCCGGTTGAGGCTCGGCCAGTCGGACGATCGCTGGCTGGCATCACGCGGGAGTGGCCGATTGAGGCGGGCACCGTGGCCGCGTACTCGCTCGCGACCGCCGTCCCGTCGCCGCGCCGGTGACCACGGTGCGTCCTCTGAAGCCAGCCCTGGCCTGTCGAGACCTCCAGGTGGCGGCGGACGGTCCGCTCACCCTGGCCGGTCTCAGCGGCAAGCCGAGGTGCGCCAGGGCGGGCGTTCGAGCCGTCCGAGTCCATGTAGGTGGCAAGAGTGAGAAGGGTGAGCATCCGGCCACCGGTCACCTCGGGATCGGCGCGGAGCGCCTTCTCCCAGGAGAACCGATCGATCCGGATGGGTGGGGTCATGCGACGCCGTTCCCTCCGATGCCCAGAAGCGCAAGGAGCGGCCGGCTCGGCACGACGTACCGGCTGCCGAAAGTGAGGACCGGCACCGGGTAGGTGCCAGCACGGCGCATCTCGCGCCCCTTGTCCTCCGCGACGCCGATCACGCTGTCCGCGACGTCGACGCCGACCGTGGCGGGAAGTCCGAGCAGCTCATCAACGGCCCACCGGCCGCGGCGGTCACGCAGCTCGGTGGCAGTGAAGCGGGCGCGGTGGGTCTGCACGGGGGCCGTCATTCAGCCACCCGCCGGGCGGCGTCGGCGTGCTCCTGGTCGGCGAGCCACAGTTCGACGGCAGACCTCCGGTACCGAACGCGCCCATTCTCGATCCGGAACCCCACCGGGCCGACCCCGCGGTGTCGCCACTGGCGCAGCGTCGTGGCCGGGACCTTGATCAGGGCTCCCAGCTCGGCCGTGGTAAGGAGCTCATCGCTAGGCACGCTCACACCTCCTTCCAGTACGGGCGGACGTACTTCCGTCCGCTCGTCACCAGAACTACACCGATGTGCGCCGTCTTGGCAAGCGGACGGATTTCCGTTCGCGTCGTGCTAACGTTCACCACGTGACATCGGGTGATTCGCCGGCTCCGCTACGGGTCGTGGTGGGCGAGGCTGCCGCGCGCATTCGTACGGCCTCGGGTGCCCGGCAGCAGGACGTCGCGGACGCCGCGCGGCGCGTCGGTCTCGCGTGGACGAGGACGCGAGTGGCCGAGCTTGAGCGCGGCGAGAAGGCTGTCGGCGTCGAGGAACTCGTGATGCTCGCCGTGATCTTGGAACGGGTCTGCCAGCGCCCGGTGCGCGTGACGGATCTGCTCGACGCGGACGGCAGCGTGATGCTCACGCACACCCACTCCAGCCAGGTGCGCGCCTTGGCGCGTGTCCTCGGTGGCGCAGATCCGGCCGAAGCCGTGGTCGAATCGGGCCGCCCTCTGTACGACACAAACGCCCTCGGCACGGCCGTGGCTATGGCGATCCAGAAGCCCGCAGAGCGCGCTCGTGCGCTCGGTCTGGCTGGCCCGTCCGGAGCGCCGCACGCGCCGGGGGCGCCGCACGCGCCTGGAGCACCACATGCCCCGCGCGCGCCGGGTGCACCGCGCGCCCCGCGCGCGCCCGGTCCGCTGGTCGCGTCCGACGTTGTCGGGTGGAGCAAGCGGGCCGGCGAGGCAGAGGAGAAGGCAGGGCGTCGGCTCGGCGAGCCGGCCGCCGTGATCGTCGCCGTAGCGGAAGCGCTCTGGGGCCGGACACTGACCGAGGAACGCGACCGCCAGGTGGCGAGGCGCGGCGACGCGGGCGGCGACCCGGAACGACTGCGCGCGCTTCGCGGCAGCGTCACGAGAAAGCTCATCGCACAGATCGAAGACGAGATTTTGCGGCGGGAGCCGAAACAGTGAAGCCGACTATCAAGGTCCGATGCGGTTGCGACGATCCCACGACCGGCCGGACGTACGCGCGCGGCAAGTGCCCGAAGCTCGGCACGCGGGGCCACGGGGCGTGGGAGTGGCGGCTGACGGTGCCGACCGAGCTACAGCCCTTGGTCGGCAAGAAGGAGCTGTCCGGCTCGGGCTTCCGCACGCGGAAGGAAGCCGAGAACGCGGCCGGCGAGGCGATCGCGAAGGTGCGGGCCGGCGAGCAGCACATCGGCACGCTCACGGTCGGGGCGTACCTCGACCAGTGGCTGGCTGGTAAGCGGCGTCTACGCCCGTCCACACGCCGCAACTACGAAACGGCGATCCGGCTCTACCTACGCCCGTTGATCGGGGCAGTGCCGCTCGCAGGCCTGCGTAAGCACCACGTCGACGCCATGATCGTGCGGATTGAGGAAGGCAACACGACCCGGCGCCGCAAGGTCGGCCCGAAGACGATCGCCGAGATCTACGGGACGCTACGGACAGCGCTCAACGATGCTGTCGACCACCGGCTGATCAGCCACAACCCCTGTTCCGGCGTCGACCTGCCTGAACGGGACACGCCCGAGATCGAGCCGTGGGACGCTCGCGACGTCGGCCGGTTCCTCGACGAGGCAGCTGGCGACCCGCACTCCGCGATGTACGAGCTGGCCGCGCTTTGCGGTCTGCGCCGCGGGGAGCTTGCCGGGCTGGCCTGGGACGACCTAGAGATCGACCCGCGTACCGCCGACGACGAAGACGGCCCGGCCGGCGTGCTGACCGTGCGTCGGCAGATCACCGACTCGGGCGGCACCGTCGGCGTGTGGGCGCCGAAGACGCGGTCCGGGTGGCGCCGGGTGGACTTGGACCCGACCACGCTCGGGTCGCTCCTGGCGCACCGGCTGCGCCAGGACGCCGAGCGAGAGCTCGTCGGCCCGGCCTGGGACAACGGGACGCTGCCCGACCAGAGCGGCAAGCCGGTCGAGCTATCGGGCCTGATGTTCACCCGGCCGGACGGCCGGCACTTGGCGCCCGAGTACGTCACCTCCCACATGTGGCACATCGCGAAGCGGGTCGGTCTCTGCTGCCACCTGGTGCGGACCGCCGAGGCGGGCGACGCGACGCTGACGGTCGGGAACCGCCTCGTCGACCCGGTCGGGACGTGGACGCTCTACGTCGACCGTGAGCCGGTAGGCCAGGTGACCGTGACCGCCTGCCAGAAGCGACGTGGCGCCGGGGCGGTGCTCACCCTGGCCGAGCCCCTGCTGGCCGACCTCCCGCGCGGCGCCGAGCTCGGCCGCGACGTGCTCCCGCGGCGACGCCTTCACGATCTTCGCCATTCGTCGGCGTCGATCCAGCTTGCGGAGGGGATCGAGCTGACGCTGGTGTCCAAGCGGCTCGGGCATTCGTCACCCAGCATCACCGGCACCCTGTACGCGCACCTGCTCCGCCCGGCCGGGCAGGCGGCGGCGCGGAAGGTCCGCGACGCGGTGCCGCGCGCGAATTCCGGGCAGGCTCCGGGCAGGCAGGCGGTTCCGGGTGGTTCGGTGCCTACGCCGGCCATCACCTACGAGATAAACGTGCAGGTTGCGGACGCGGAGACGGGTGGGCCGTCAGGGACTCGAACCCTGAACTCGCCGGTTAAAAGACGACCACCAGCCCGCGTGCGACGAGGTGGAGTGTGGGTAAACCCCGGCGTTGTATGGGTTTCTGCTTCGCGGACATGTGGCCTCATGTGATCGTCCGAGGCTTCGGATGAGTACGTTGCGCCCATCCTGCGCCCATCTGACGCGGGCGGCTTCGGTATGTCCGTCCGCTCTCGCGCGTCACGGATGGTAGTGACAAATGGTCCTTCACCATTAGCGTCGTGAGCGCGCCCCAACCCTCCGGGGTCTCGCTCTCTGAGGTGGCAGTGTGCGGGCCGGACCCGTCGCGGCGAACCTTCTGTTCCGTAGTTTGATCTGGATCTTCCGGGGACGTCCACAGCGGTCCGCCGGTGCAGCTCGCCGACCTCGGCGACTCCGCGGCGGTCCAAGGCCGTCCGCCACCGTCCACCGGCTCGGCCGTCAGTTTGGCTGTCACGCTGTGGCGAGCCACGACCTTCTGATCCGTAGAGCTCGGCAGAGGGTCTATGAACGTCCACCGGCGTCCATCGATGCAGGTGACGGGTCCCGCGACGTCCACGGCCGTCCACCGAGGTCCGTCCACGTTGCAGTACACCTGCAGCACGGCGATGAGTGCGGTGACTCTCACGGAGCGTGTAGCTCGTCTGGAGCATCCGTCAACGTGATCACGCTCGCCCGCTGCCATCCGCTAGGGCCGGGTCAAGTGTGGTTCACCGCGATCAGGGCTACCGAAGTTTGCCAAGGCAGCGAGCCGGCCCGCACGCTGACGTGGGTCGGCGTCGTAGGAATTTGTTGGGTTTTTGTCGGTCTATTCTGGCAATGAGACGTCCGCTGATGTCCACTGCCGTGGCCGAGACTGCCGTGGTGGCGGCTCATTGACCAGAGGATTATGAGATCGTCGGATACTCGTCTGTAGTCGTCCGCCGACGTTCACCGGTCCAGGTCATGCGCTATCCAGATTCCGCAGACGTCCGCGCCCGTCCGTCGTCGCCCGCAGGCTTGGCTGCCATTCTGGCTGCCAGTGAGTGATCCACTGGTTCGCCGCTGTCCGTCCTCGTCGAACTGCCCTGGCCGACGGACCCAAGAAGGGCGAGTCGTCCAACGAAGTATCCGGGGGTCCGTAGGGTAGCGACAGTCGGTGGTCGCCGTCCGCCGACTCGCTGGTCGGGCCGGCTGTTCGTGGGACGCTGGTCGTGGCTGAAGTGGGCTTGGTCGACGGGCCGCTGACTGCGCGGTTGGTCGGCTGTGTGCCGGTGCGCGGCCCGATGGTGAGATGCTTGTTCGGTGGCTGGCGGGGGCGCCGATGACGGCTGGGACTTTTTTGTCTCCTATGCGCAGATGGACCGGCCGTGGGCCGAGTGGGTGGCGTGGACGCTAGAAGACGCGTCATACCGCGTGCTGCTGCAGGCGTGGGACCTCGTACCGGGGTCGAATTGGCCACACCTGGTCCATGACGGTGTGCGCCGCGGAGGTCGCCTGGTGGCGGTCGTGTCGCCTGCCTATTTGGCGTCCGTCGGCGGAACCGCGGAGTGGGAGGCCGTCTGGGCTGCCGATCCGGAGGGGACGCAGCGACGGGTTGTGCCGGTGCTCGTGGCCGATTGTGACCGGCGGTCACTCGGATTGTTGGGCACGCGCAGCTGGATCGACCTGACCAGGCTGGCCGGCGAGCGGGACGGCGATTTGGCCCGTGCTCGACTCCTCGATGGTATAGGGGGCGCGATCGCGGGGCGAGCCAAGCCATCAGGACCCGTGCCGCTGCCGGACCGGACCGTCCCGGTCCAGCCTCGGTTTCCTGGCGATCTGCCCACCGTGTGGAACGTCCCGCCGCGCCACCCGCATTTTGTCGGGCGGCAGGATCTCTTGGGTCGCCTGTCGGTGGCGTTGGAGAACTCGTCGACGGTAACCGTGCAGGCAGTAGTGGGTACCGGTGGTGTGGGAAAGACCCTGCTTGCGATCGAATATGCCCATCGGAATTCCGAAGCGTTCGATTTGGTGTGGTGGATTCAGGCCGAGAATCCAATGTTGATCGGCAATCAGATCGCGGCGCTCGCCGCGGAGCTGGGTCTGCCGGTCGACGCGGACGTGGCAATGGTGCTGGCGGCGCTGGATCGACGGGATCGCTGCCTGCTGGTATTTGACAATGCCGAACTACCGGAACAGCTGGTCGAGTTCCGGCCGCCGGGTCCTGGATGCCGCATTCTGGTGACCTCCCGGCAGACTGGCTGGGGCGGAATCGGTGCGACGGTTGATGCCGACGTGTTCGACCGGGCAGATTCGATCGCGTTGCTGACCCGCCGCGTCCCGCAGATCGATCCGTCGGTAGCCGACCTGATTGCCAGTCTTCTCGGTGATCTCCCGTTGGCGTTGGAGCAGGCGGCAGCCTATTTGGACCGCACCCGGATGCCCCCCGGCGACTACTTCAGGTTGCTGGAAGATCGTATCGAGGATATGCTCTCCCGGGGCCAAGTTGTCGGCCACTCTCAGACCATCGCAACATTGTGGGATGTATCGCTTGAGCGCCTGGCGAGCGAGAGTTCGGTCGCTGTCGACATGCTTAACCTCGTCTCATTATTGGGCCCCGATCCGGTTCCCCTGAGCCTCTTCACCGGCGACGCTCGTTTACCGGACATCAGCGATGCACTGCAGCGGGCCCTCACGGATCAAGTTGAGTTCGCTCACACAGTAGGAACCCTGGTCGGTTACTGCCTCGGCCGGCGCGAAATCGACGGTATAAGCGTGCACCGCCTCACCCAGGCGACCCTGCGGAGCCGAATGTCGCATGCTGACCAGCACCACTATCTTCGTATACTCATGCGCCTACTCTCCGTCGCGCTCCCAGAAGTATCAAACCTGCAGCGGAAACCCGATCTGTGGCCGCGTTGGCGGCAGTTGCTGCCTCACATTATCGCCGTAGTTGATCACCCGGTCCTCGATGGCTCGTCGGACTTGGGCGCCTACTCCGACCTTCTTGACGGCGCAGGTTCGTTCTACCAAGTACTCGGTCAGCCAGCCGAAGCGCGGCGCTTGCTGCGACGGGCAGTCGATGCTGCGGAAAGGGAACGCGGAGCGGATGACTGGGACGTAGGCAGTATCCGAGGCAGGCTCGCCTTGGTATTGGGTGAGCTAGGGCTGCACGCCGAGGCTCTCTCGCTCCATGAACAAGTTCTTGCTTCCACCGAAGCGCTCTGCCGCCGGAGCACCCGCCGAAAGCCGTGGCGTCGACGGGAGGGCGGTCCCCAAAATGATTCTAGGCTCGCTACCCCACTGTCTAACCTGGCCCTCACGTGGTGGGATCTAGGTAGGCCGGATCGTGCACTGCCGCTACTCGAACGTGCACTGGCTATCGATGAGCATAGCAACGGCCCCGACGCCCCCGATGTCGGCAGCAGCATGAACGCGGTCGCCATAATGTTGCAGGAATTGGGTCGGGCGGAGCAGGCCCGGCCGCTACTCGAACGCGCCCTCACCATCACCGAGACGGCCTACGGCCCCGACCACCCCCAACTCGTATATCCGCTGAACAATCTCGGTGAGGTGTTGCGAGAGCTGGGTCGGGCGGAGCAGGCCCGGCCGCTACTCGAACGCGCCCTCACCATCACCGAGACGGCCTACGGCCCCGACCACCCCCAACTCGGACTTGTGCTGAACAATCTCGGTGAGGTGTTGCGAGAATTGGGTCGGGCGGAGCAGGCCCGGCCGCTACTCGAACGCGCCCTCACCATCACCAAGACGGCCTACGGCCCCGACCAACCCCAACTCGGACTTGTGCTGAACAATCTCGGTTTGACGTTGCGAGAATTGGGTCGGGCGGAGCAGGCCCGGCCGCTACTCGAACGCGCCCTCACCATCACCAAGACGGCCTACGGCCCCGACCACCCCAATGTCGCCCTTATTCGACGCAACCTTGACCGGATCGCAGGCAGGGATCGTTAATCGACTGTTTATGGACGTCTGGGCGGTAAGCGGCCGGCGACGCGCCCGGCGAGCACAGCCGCCAGGCCGCGCGCAGCCGGCCGCGGGGCGCCGTTCCGCCGCCGGCGGATGCTTGATCCCCCTCAGATTGAGGGACTCGGCAACGTCACGCTTCCGGTTGGTTCTCGTCAAGAGGCCGGCAGCATCGGGAAACTCGAGTTACGTCAGGCCCGTCGCAAGAGCGCGAGCGCCTCGTCGATGGTCCCAGGTCGATCCTTCGTAGACGTCCAGCGATCCATGACGTTTGCCGCGGCTTCAGCTAGCTCCGGGGGCAGTTCACTGGCGGCCAGTGCGTCTGCGATCTCTCGCATCTCGGGCGCCCAACGCCATGCGCGCGCTGCGACCGTTGGAAAGTATTGGGGCTCGCCGAGGTAGCTGACAGTACGGCCGCTTGCTATGTCAAGAAGGTCCCCCTCCACGCCGTGATCCGTAGCAAATGCGTATGCGAGTGCTGCCAGCACTCTGCTGGCCTTCTGATAGCTGCTGTACGCGAGTTTGAGCGCTGAGGCGCTTCCGATTCCACCCGATAGCGTATGCACCGTGGCTTGGGTGCCTTGGAAGAGTTGAGTCACAACCGTCATCGCCCGCTCGTTGCCTGCCAGGAGAAGCCTACTCGTCCTGTTCGGTGAAGGTGGCGATCCGATTATGGCACCATCGACCAGGGTGGCCCCCGCCCGCTCCATCATCTCGTGGATTCTTTTAACCTTCTCCGGCGAAATTGCGTTAGCTTCGACGTAGATTCCAGAGAATGACAACGCAACGATCGACCTGGCAACTTCCTCGGCATTCGCTGGCGGGCAGATACTCAGAATAACCTCGCTCTGAATCGCGAGTTCTTCGAGATCCTCGACGGCGGTCAATCCGTACCTGGAAGCCCGGTCCGCAGTCGCCTTACTTCGACCCTGACTGCACCAAAGAACGGTCGCCCGGCCGGCGGCCTCCGCAGCGACAGCGGCTCCCATGCTTCCTGGGTGGAGTATGCCGATCGTCGTCATCCGAACAAGCTCCTATTATCTGTCGACGCCCCATCGACGTCTTTACTGGGCGAGGTGATCGAGAGTCCGGATAATCGCGCGCGCTGCTTCACGGGGCGCGATCTTTGACGTGTCCAAGGCGAGATCAGCGGTCGCGAGATGCTTGGTCACGTCCCAGGCTTCGAGTCTCTCCGTGATGTCGGCCGGATTCCGGGCGGCCAGGCGTACGGCCGCAACCTCTCTGGGACACCAGAGCTGTACCACGACCCACTGCACTTCTGGTGTCGCACATCGCACCGCCGCCACAGCCTCAGTCTGCCCAAGGTGAACGACGGGGACATGCTCTCTCGCCGCGGCGACTAGCGCCGGCGTGTCGACGGCGTAGCGGGCACCGTAGCGACGGTTTTCCCAGGCGATATGCCCAGCCTTCGACTGGGCGTCGATATATTCGTGGTCGACCATGCGGTATCCGTCGGTACGACCGCCACCAGCCTTCAGGCGGCGGAAAGGGCGGATTCGGCGATCGGCCTCAGACATGGACGCCGTCACCGTATCCTTGCCTGAGGCCGGTGGCCCGTAAAGAATAATTCCCCGGGCCGTCACCTGGCGAGAATCCTTTCCACAAGGTTCGTAGCCTGCCCCTGGAGTGGCGAAGAAGATGTCGAGTTATCAATTAGCTCGTGGTCGATGGGTGGCCGGAACTCAGTGTCGATGCTAGCGATGTAGGTGCTCCAGTCGGCCAGCTTGGCAGCATCTCGCGCCGCTCCACGGTGCCTTATGTACTGGTGCATGCTGTCCACGTCACACCGCACCCAAACCAGCGTCGTGATTGCGTGGCGTTCGTTTAGTCTCGCGACGGTCCGGTCGATCCACGCCCTGTCGCGGAACTCACGAAGGAAGGGTGCCACCGACACCGTACTGTTTCCGCACTCGACATTCTCAAGTGTCGCTGCAAGTAGAGCGTCGTATTCGCGAGGTCGAACGATGTTCAGGTAATCGGCGGACTCCCGGTCATGCGGGGAACAACCAAGTACCTCAAGGGCCGCCTCGACTACTGGGCGCGTCAGTGTGTCCTTGTCAAGCACAGCCCAACCCGTCTGTCGACCGAGGATGCGGCCAAGCTCGGATTTACCACTGCCCGCGTAGCCACCGACGAGCACGACGCGCGGCACCTCTGGCCGCCACGCCGCCGGATTTACGCCCATCGGCGCGTGGACGACACGCTTGGATCGCGACTGCGATATCACCAGGCCCTCATCGCCGAGGAGCCGCATCGCCTCATTGATCGTGTAGACACTGACCCCCCACTCGGACGCCAACTCCCGGGTGGACTGGAGCACCTCACCGTGCCGCAGGCGGCCGGACTGGATCTGGTTGCGGATGCTGCGCGCCACCTGCTGGTGGAGCGACTCCGTTGCCGGGGTGCTCCGGGCGGTACTCGCCACGAGACGTCTCCTCACTGCTGCGCGTCAGAGCACAGCCTCTCACCTGATTGGTCTGATCGGCCTGTCATCCCAGGTCAACGACCGTCTGAGAGACCAACGTGAGCTAACAGTTGACCCGTTCCCCGTTCAACTGTTAGCTTCCTGGCCGTCGGTTGCGGACCCGAGACAAGGAGGAGGCAACCGAAGCCGACGAACGGCACCCAAGTAGGTGGACCCCGGCGCTCAGCCGCCAAGCACGCGCGCCGGGGTCCCAGATCCGACCTGCGTAGGAGGTCAGACCCGTATGAAGCATGCCCTGAACACGGCCCTGTCTGCGGACAACCTGGCGGATGCCACGGCGGAGGCCGTGGAGCGTCTCGCGCGGGAGTTGGCGCGGCGGGATTCGGAGCAGTCGGGCGGTAGCAAGTGACCGCCTCGACGGTGGTGGCCGGTCCGGGTTTCCGGGCCGGCCGGCCGGCGGACGCGGCCCGGGTGGCCGCGGATCTGCTGGATCTGCTGGGGATCGCCGGTTCGCACGTGTATGTGACGGTGCCGCCCCGTTCGGACCCGCCGACCGCCGACCTGCATGTCTCCCACGGGAACGAGTGGCGCCGTCTGACGGAGCTGCTGACGTGCGCGGCCGTGTTGGACCGGACGCTGACGGCGGACCGCTATCGCAACGGCACAGAGACCGAGGTCAAGGCCGTATGGACCCGTGACGGCGTGACGGTCCAGTTGTGGGCGCTGTTCAAGGACCCGGAGGTGCTGGCCGCCACGGCGTGGGCGGGGCTGGCGCCGGGTGAGTCGTCGGGGGTGCTCGATGACGCTGCCTGACCGGGAACCGACCGCGGCGGAGCTCGCGGCGATCGAGGCGGAGTGGCCGCTGATCGCTGCCGAGCTTGCCGTGACCGATGCGGAGGCCGCGCTAGTAGCGGGCTGCGGCGGTGAGCTGGGCCGGGCTCGGCTCACGGCCGCGCGCCGCCGGTTGGCGACGGTGGCGGCCGGTTTCGAGCCGGCCGGGCTGGGCCTGTTCCGGCCGCGGCCGGTGGCGGCGCCGTGGTCTCGGGTGGGTGCGGCGTGAAGCCGCCGTCGCTGCCAGGCCGCGCGGTGCCAGCGGCCCGGCCGTTGGAGCCGCTGCCGGTCCTGGTCCTGCCGCACGGGTACGAGGACAACCCGGACCGGCCGGGTTCGTGTGCGCTGTGCGGCGGCATCGCGTCTGCGGCGGTGCATCGTGGCTAGGCAGGTTGAAGCGAGTATCGCGATGGACGTCGCCGCGGACGCCGCCGGTGCGATCCGCACGTTGAACCATCTGACGATCGGTGGTGACGGCGGGATCGCCTGGCCGTCGGAGCTCGAGCAGGTCGTCCGGTCGCTGGCGCTGCTGGCTTCCAGATTGCCGCAGGCTCTCAACCAGCTCGCCCGGATCGGCGAGGACTTCGCCCGCGAGCCGGGTCTGTACGACGACCGGGGCAGCGCCCCGCGGCGGACCATCGCGCACGCGTCGACCGATCTCGACGTCGCGATCCGAGCGGCGCACATGCTCGCGGCGCCGCTGGACCGCGCGGCCAGCGCCCTGTCTCACCTTGGCCTTGATCGTGATGACTGACACGGGTCTGCCGGTGTGGCTGCCGGTCGCGCTCGGTGTCGCGGCGTTCGTGGCCTGGCGGCTGGGACATCTCCTGGTCGCCGTCGCCTTGGTCGCAGCGCTGGTTGTCACGTCGGGTCTGCTGCCGCGTCTGCTGGCGTCGTCGCCGACGGGCGGCCCGCTGGCCCCCGGGGCGCCGGTCCCGGCGGCTTATCGGCCGTGGATCGAGCGGGCCGGGTCCCAGTGCCCGCAGGTCACCCCGGCGCTGCTGGCGGCCCAACTCGCTCAGGAGTCCGGCTTCAACCCGCAGGCCCGTTCGGCGGTGGGAGCGCAGGGCATCGCGCAGTTCATGCCCGGCACGTGGCCGTCGTGGGCCGTCGACGCCGACGGCGACGGGACCACCTCCCCGTGGGATCCGCCGGATGCGATCACGGCGCAGGGCCGGTTCATGTGCCATCTCGCCGCCGCCGCGTCCGCGGGTGTGGCCGCAGGCCGGCTGTCCGGCGAGGTCGTCGCGCTGGCGCTGGCGGGCTACAACGCCGGTTTCGGCGCCGTGGAACGGGCCGGCGGCGTCCCCTCTATCCCGCAGACCCGTGGCTATGTGCGGGCGATCCTCGCCGCCGCCGCCACCTACTCGACCTCTTCCTCTCCTTCTGGAGTGTCGGCATGAACGTCGCGTTTGGGCCGCTGACGGCGGCCAGCGTCGGCCTGCCCCCGACGCGGGCGGTCGCCGCCGCGATCCCGCTGTTCCTCGTCGCCTTGCTGATGTGGCGCCGGTGGCTGCCCCGGGTGGCGGCCTGCCTGGCGCTGACGGCCGGGGCGACGCTGACGTCCGGCTGGCTGCACACCGCGATCACCACCACGGTCGGCTGGGCCACCGCCCTGGTCAACTGGGTCACCCGCTCGACCGTCGGCGGTGTCGTGCCCGGCGCCGTCGCCCTCCTACTGGCCCTCTACCTGGGCTTCGCACTGGCCCCGTCGTCGCGGACCCTCGACCAGCTCCGCGGCGAGGCCGGCCGCGACGGCTACGACCGCTACGACCGGCGTGAGCGGCGCCGTGGCGGGTCCGGCCGCGGCCACTACGACCGGCGCGGCGGGCGGATGGCCCGGCTCGGCGACCGGGCCGGTCTGGCGATGCTGACGGGGCGGATGCCGAGCCTGCCGCCGAAGACGGCGGCGGTCGTGGTCGCGCTGGTGCTGCCGCTGGTCGTCGACACGATCCCCGGGGACCTCGGCGCGATCGTCCGCTCGCCGTTGAACATCCTCGGCGGGCTGATGTCCTGGCCGCTGAATGCCGCGTGGGGCGCCGCTGCGGCTGGTCAGGGTGCCGCATGAGCCGGCAGAGCTCGGCGACGTGGTTCGAGCGGGCCGCGACCACGGTCCTGCCGGTCGCGTTGGGCGCCGGGGTGTTCATCGTCGCGTTCGTCCACGTCCACGACGTCGCGGTCTGGGCCGGCCAGCCTGGCTGGGCCGCCTGGATCATCTCCCTGACCGGTGAGGCGATGGCGATCGCCGGCCTGGCCGCGATCACCTCCCGCCGCCGCGCCAATGCGCCGATCAAATGGGCGGTGTTCGTGGTCATCGGCGCGGTCGTGTTCTCCGGCGCCTGCAACCTGACCGCCGTCCTGCACCGGGCCCAGCCCGGCGACCCGGCCGACCTTGTCCTGCACGGGAAGCCGGGGATGTGGGTCGGGCTGATGGCCGTCTGGCCGGTCATCGCGTTCGGCCTGGTCGCCGGCCTGAAGGCCACCAAGCCCGCCCACCCCGACGAGCCGGACGAGACCCCGGCTGACAGCTCGCCGCGGACGTCGCCGGCCCGGGCGGCAGCGGCGCGTCTCGCGTACGCCGGGGGCGAGCTGGCGGACAACATCATGGACCCGAAGGGATACGGCCGGCTGTACCGCGACGGCGGCACCGCGCTCGCCGCCGGGCACACCCCCGCCGCCACGGCCACCTTCCCGCCTGTCGGGGTGGGGGCGAACGGGGCATCCGGGCACGTCGGAGTGGTTGCCCCGGTCGCCGCACCGTGGACCCGGACCGGCCTGCACGGCGGCGATGCCCCGACAGGCGGGCACAACGGCGAGCACGCCGACGGGCACACCGGCCGGTCGCCGCTGGCCCCGGTCGACGCACGCCCGGCACCGGCGCTTGCCGCCCCGGCGGCGGAGACGACTCGGCAGCCCGTCCCGGTCGGGGGCGTGACCCGTGAGGCGGTCGGGGGCCAGTTGTGGGACGTCTTCGTTGACGAGAACGGTCGCAGCCACAGGGAGCTGGTCGGCCCCGACGGTGACAGCGCCGTAAGCCGGAGGCGCATCCCGACTCCGCCGCCCACGCCGGTTCCGCCGCCGCGCGAGCCGGTCATCGACACCCCACCCGTGACTGTCCCGCCGGCCCCGGCCCCGGCGCCGGTGTCGCGGGAGCGGGTGGACTCGACCGGGCCGCGGCCGGCAGCCATCGAGTTCCGCGCTCCCGAACCGCCCGCCGCCGCGGCGCCGATGGAAGGCGGCGGGTCGCAGGAGCCGGACGTGTCGGACCTGCTCGACGACGGGCGGACGATCCGCGACGCCCTCGCCGCGGCGGGCACGGCGCTGAACCGTTCGACGCTGCACACCGGGCTCAAGGAGCGGGGTCACCGGGCCGGGACCCGCCGGCTGGATGCCCTGCTGCGGGAGCTGCGCGCCGAGCCGGTCGGGGCCGGCCGGTGAGCCCGGCCCAGGGCCGCCCGGTGAGCCGGACGGCGATCGAGGCTCGTTGGTCGCGGCGGCGGGCGGCCTACGTCGCCCGCCGGTCGCGGGCCACGACGCCGACCGGGCGGTTGATGGCGGCGGCGGACTACCTGCGCGGCGCGTTGACTGACGTCCCACCCGGCCGGGCCCGCCGGGTCGGGGACGACGCCGCGGCCCATCTGGCCTACCTCGCGGAGATGCTGCGCCGCGAGCAGACCGGCCAGGAGTCACGGTGAGTACAAGGCCGGAAAGGCCGGAAAGGCCGGCCGTCGAGGCGGCGCCTCCGCCGGACAGGGGTCACTACGCGCCCGCGTACGCGCGCGAGGCAGCCGACCGGCCTTTCCGGCCCTTCTCCCCGCCGGCCGAGGTGGCGGTGGGTGACCAGGCCCGGGGGTGGCCGCCGCTGGTCTGCCCGCCGGCCCCGCCGGTGGCGCTGTGGCGGTACGCCGCTGAGGCCGCCTGGTGCGCCCCCTACGCCCTGCGGCTACGCCGCGCCGGCATGGTCTACGCCGCCCTGGTCGCGATCCCGGTCGCGGCCGGCGCCTACAGCGTCGCCTGGCTGGCCCAGACCGTCGGCGGGATCGGCGGGGACTGGCTTCCCGAGTCCGCTGACGGCCGATGGCGGCGCTGGCTGGCCGCCCACCCGCCCGCTCTCGCCGACCTGATCGACCAGATCGCCGCGCTGCCGGCCGGCCTGCGGCCGGTCGCGGCCGGCGCGGTCGCCGTCTCGGCGCTGGCCTACGGCGCCGTGTGGCTGGTCGCCCGGCCTGGCCGGGTCGCCGCCGCCGCCCTGTTCACCGCCGCCCAGCTCGTCTAGGAGACCCGCCGATGGAAACACTGATCTTGCTGTATTTCGCCTACGCCGTCTACCGCGCCGGCCTGGACGCCGCCGTCCGCGGCTACGCCCTCGCCCGTGGCAAGGACGTCTACATCGGCGAGGGCGACCGCCGCCGCCACTACGCCGGCTGGACGCTTGGCGCCGCCACCGCCGTGTTCTTCCGCTCCCTGTGGGAGGGCTGGCGCGTCGCCTGGCCCTGGGCCCGCACCAAGGCCGACGCCGCCCGCGCCCGCCGCGCCGCCCGCCGCGACGGTGGCGACCTCGACGACGGATGGGACGACCAGCCGGCGGACACGGCCGACGACGCCGAGGACGAGGACATCGACGGCGGCGAGGACGACGAGCCGACGCGGTGCGCGCGCTGCGGCCGGGACCTCAGCGACACCACCATCGCTATCTCCGTCCGGCTGATGCCGGAGGGCTGGGTGTGCGGGGAGCATTTCCCGGACGTCTGCGCGGCCTGCGGCAACCCGGCCCGCCCCCACGACCCCCTCGTCCTAGACGTCGACCGCGCCTGGATCCACCGCAGCCACCTGCACACCTTCCCCACCTCCGACGACCCGACCGCCCCGGAACCGCCCTCGCCAGCGGGCGGGGAGGCCGCCGAGGTCGTCGACTCGGCGACCGGCGATCCGGTGGACGCCGTCTGGGAGGACGTCCCCGCCACCGGGGCACTGCCGGCCGCCGGCTGGGCGAAGGTCCACCCCTCCACCCCCTGAACCCCCCCGGGGTGCCGGACCCGCCGGCACCCCCGCCCCGGCCACGTCGCCGAAGGGAGCCACCCGCGCCGGGCCACCACCCATCCCGCTCCATTGCCCGTCTCACCAGCACCCGAAGGAGATCCCCATGTCCACCACCACGACCAGCGGCGAGGCCATCGACATCCAGGGCGCCAAGACGTACCTGACCGGCCTGCGCGCCAACATCACCCACACCACGACCACCGAGATCGAGACCCTGCTCGCCGGGCTGGCCCGGTTCGGGTTCGCCGACACCGAGGTCCTCGGCGCGATCGGCAGGACCCGCGACCAGCTCACCGCGGCGACCAGTGAGATCAACGTCGCGCTCGGCCGGCTCAGCGGTGTGCACACCAACATCGCCGAGACGGTCGCCGCCGCCGGGGCCGGCCAGGCCGCCCGCGACGTCGCCGCCTACGAGGCGCACTAACCCGACCGCTTCGCGCGGCCCGCACGCCACGTCCCCGACGCGCGGGCCGCGCGAAGCCCCACCCTCGACAACCACCTGCGCCGTGACGTGAAGGGAGAGCGCCTGATGGCACGGACCGACGCGCCGGCCCCGGACGGCCGGATCGACCGGCTGACCGCCCACGCGGCCGGCGCCCCCGACGCCGAGACCGCCCTGGTCCACCTCGGCGCCGCCGTCGCCCTCGAACGCGCCCGCCGCGCCGACGCCGACGCCGACCGTGCCGCCGCCGACCCGCTCGTCCAAGCCCTCACCCTGCGCGCCAAAACCGCCCTGCAACGCGGCCAGGAGGACCGCGCCGCCCGGCTGGTCGAGGCCGCCCGCGCCGCCGCCACCCGCCGCCGCTTCGCCGCCCTCACCGTTCGTGGCCACACCGCCCCGATCGCCGTCATCGCCCTGCTGTGGGTCACTGCCGCCCTCACCACCGACGCGGTGGGGACGGCGCCCGCGTGGGGATTTCTCGCGGTCGCCGGCCTGTGGTGGGCCGTCCGCGGCCGCCGCGCTGGCTGGGCCCCGCGCCGCTGGCTGGCCGGCTACACCCTGGCCGTCGCGGTCGCGGGCGCCGCCTGGCTGGCCTGGACCGCCGCCACCGCCGGCCCCGGCCGTGTCGAGGTCGCCGTGCTGTGGACCGGCGGCTACACCCTCGCCGTCCCCTACTGGCGCCGCCACCACATCCCCAACCCGATCGACCCCACCCCCGAACCCGCACCCGAGCCGGAACCGGTGGCCGTCGCCGAGGTCCACGAACCGCCACCCAAGGTCATCGACCTGTGGAACCGGTGGGTCGCCTGCAAGGGCGGCCCCGCCGAAGGCACCCGCCTGACCGACGGCGAACCCACCGCCGACGGCGAGAAATACCTCCTGCACTCCCGGGGGACCCGGTTCAGCCGCCGCGACCTCCAGAACATCGCCTACCAGATCGCTTTCGCCATGGGCATGCCCGCCGCGCAGATCCGCATCGACGCCACCTCGGCGGCCAACCCGCCGCCTCCGCCCCACGAGCCGGGTGAGCACCTGTCCTGGCTGATCGTCACCCTCGACCGTGCCGCCGCCGCCGAATCCCTGACCTACCCCGGACCGAAAGCCTGCTTCGACCCGGACACCTGGACCACCTACTGGGGACGGTGGCCCGACGGGCAGCTCATGCCCTGGAACGCTTTCCACCCCAAGCTCGGCGTCCTGTCCGGCGCGATCCTCGCCGGCCAGGGCGGCGGGAAATCCCGGCTCATCGAACAACTGTGCGCGACCTGGCGGGCAACCGGATTCGTCACGATCTGGATGATGGACCCCCAGGACGGCAGCTCACTGCCCACCCTCGCCGAATACGCCGACTGGGCCGTCGTCGGCACCGACCCGAAACAGCTCAACGCGATGATGCGCGGGATCGACATCGTCGGGACGACCCGCACCAAGAACAACACCATCGCCAGCCCGCGGCGCAGCGTCCACCCGATCAGCCCCCGCATGCCCGCGCTGATGATCGTCGCCGATGAATGCCACATGATTTTCGATCCCGCCCTGGTCGGCCCGCAACAGGCCGCCATCAACGTCCAGACCATGGAACGCGCCGTCCGCTCCTACCGCAAAGGCGGTGTAGGCGTCGTCCTCGCCAGCCAGGACAGCGGCCTCGCCGTCTTCGGCGGCTCCGATGTCATGCGCTCCGGCGTCGTCAACTACAACTCCGCCGTCATGCGCCTCACCTCCAACATCGCCGGAAATTTGATTCCGGGATTCAAGGGCGACGCCAAAGAACTCCCACCCCACGGATACGCCTACTACAACGGCGCCACCGGCAGCCGCGACATCTACGGCCGCGCGTTCGACGCCGAACACGGCTTCGACCTCGCCGCCGCCTACCGCAACGCACCCCGCGTTGAACTCGAAGCCTCCATCCGCAGACAGCTCGCCGAACAGATCGGCACCCCCTACACCCGCCGCCACCACGCCTTCGACGAAGCCACCGCAACCAACGCGGCCGCCCTCTACGGCGGCGCCACCCTCGACCCCGCACTCATCGCCGAAATCGCCGCCGACGACCCCGACCTCGCCGCCGGCCTCACCGCCATCGCCGCCGCCCACGCCGCCCAACCCTTCCTCCCCGACCTCAGCCAACCCGCCACCGTCAAGCCCGCCGAGCGGACCACCCCCACCGGGACCACCCTCGTCTCCGCCTGGACCCCAATGTTCAAACCCACCCCCGACGACGGCGACAGCGAGGACGACCGGCAGGTCGCCGACGTGCTCGCGTTCGGCGCCGGTCTCGCGGCCCAGGCCCGCGGCGACGACCCCGACCAGGCCCTGGCCGACATGCGCGCCACCCTCACCAGCGACACCGACGAGTTCCCCACCCGATTTGCGTCGCTCGCAACAATCGCCGGCCGTGCCATCTACCAGGCCATCCGCGACGGCCACGACACCCCCGCCGCCATCAGAACCGCCACCAGCTACAGCAAGACCACCGTGACCGACCTCCTCAAAGCCCTCACCGACGACCAGCTCGTCACGAAAACCCGCCACGGCACCTACGAAACCACCACCCCCGCCGCCTAACCCGGAAGCCCTCCACGCCGGAAAGGACCATTCCATGCCTGACCCCGCCGCCGACATGACGGCCCGCGAGATACAGCTCGCGGAAGCACTCGTGAAGGTCATCGACTACGCCGGCCGTGTCCTCCTGATCGGCATGAGCGACTCCCCGCACTACCTGTGGGACAAGTCCTCCGACCTCGCCGACGCCGCCGCCCACGTCGCCGACCTCCTCGACGCCGACGACGGCCACGCCGGCCGCAACACCGACATCCGGCTACGCCCCGTCGCGAGGCTGGTCCGCCACTGGGCCCAGCGCTACCCGGCCGGCACCGCCCTCTACGGCGGCCGGGCCCGGCGCTGACCTTCGCCGTCCCGGCCGCTACACCCCCACGGCCGGACGAGCCCCAACCCCCCTGGAAGGAACACGACCATGAGTGACCGCGAGACCGCCTACCTGACCGCCGACGTCGTCGCGATCTCCGACTACGGCGGCGTCCTGCACGTGCTGCTCATCCGCCGCGCCCACCCGCCGTTCCCGGGCCTGTGGGCGCTGCCCGGCGGACACGTCGACCCCGACGAGGACGTACAGACCGCCGCGTACCGCGAGTTCACCGAGGAGACCGGCCTAGAGGCCCACGGCCTGAGCCCGATCGGCGTCTACGCCGCTCCCGGCCGCGACCCCCGAGGCCGCTACGTGTCGTTCGCCTACTCGACCTACCTCGCCGGCATGCCAACCCCGACCGCCGGAGACGACGCCGACGCCACCCGCTGGGCCCCCCTCGCCACGGCGCTGCGCGACGGCCTCGCGTTCGACCACACCGACATCCTGCGCGACGCCCTCGACCGCCTGTAGCCACGCCCGGGGCGCGGCGCCCATCCCTCCAAGAATGCCGCCGCGCCCCGGCCCTCACCGCCCCTGAAGGAAGCAAGGGAGCCCCATCATGTCCCACCCCACCCCCGCCCCGGCGGGCTCCGGTGGTAGACCGCTGGTGCACCGGCACGTGCGGTATCACGGGTCGATCGCCGAGGCGCGAGGGCAGATTTTCTGCCTGGTAGGCGAGTGCCTGTGTGACGACTGCGCCGAACAGGACTGGCCTCGCTACAAGCTCGTCCAGCTCGACGGCTACGAGCTGTTCCACGTCCGTGGCGAGTCGTTCACGGTCGTGTCCGACGAACGGGACTACCTCCCCGGCCCCTGGGCTACGGTCAGGACCACCAGTGAGTCGAGGACCAGCCGGTGAGCGGGCCCACGGCGCTGGACCTGTTCTGTGGCGCGGGTGGGTCGTCGACCGGGCTGGTCGCGGCCGGGTTGCGGGTCGTGCTGGCCGCGAACCACTGGCCGCTGGCTGTGGCGGTCCACCAGACCAACCACCCGGACACCGACCACGATTGCGCCGATCTGGCGGCGGTCGACCCCCGTCGCTACCCGGCCACCGACCTGCTGTGGGCGTCGCCGGAGTGCACCAACCACAGCGTGGCGAAGGGCCGGCGGCGTCACACCGGTCAGGGGGTGCTCTTCGGCGCCGACGGTACGGACCCGGCGGCGGAGCGATCGCGGGCGACGATGTGGGACGTCCCCCGGTTCGCCGAGGCCATGGCCGCGCGGGGGGCGCCCTACGCCGGGGTGATCGTCGAAAATGTGGTCGACGCCCGGTGGTGGGTCGGCTGGAACGGCTGGATCACCACCATGACCGACCTCGGCTACCAGCACGCCATGGTCTACCTCAACAGCGCGTTCGCGCACGGCAAGGACTACACCGGCGCCCCGCAGTACCGCGACCGGCTCTACGTCGTCTTCTGGCGCCGCGGCCTGCCCACCCCGGACCTCGACATCCGCCCACCGGCCTGGTGCCCAGCCTGCGAGACGCAGGTCGACGCGGTGCAGTGGTGGAAGGACCCGGCACGGCGCTGGGGCCGGTGGCGGGCGCAGTACCTCTACCGCTGCCCCGGCTGCCACGGCGTCGCCGAACCGCTCGCCGTCCCGGCCGCCGCCGTCATCGACTGGACCGACCTCGGCCCGACGATCGCCGACCGGCCCCGCCCCCTCGCGACCGCGACCCGGGAACGCATCCGCGCCGGGCTCGCCCGCTACGGACGCCCCATCGGCCTGCCCACCGGCGGGAACACCTTCGAACGCCACCCGGGCGTCCGTGCCTGGCCGGTCGACCGGCCACGCCCGGTCATCACCGCGACCGGTGAGGCCAACGCGCTGGCCGTCCCGCCGCTGCTGGTCCCGGCCGGCGGGACGTGGAACGACGACGCGGCCCCGGCCGACGTGCCGCTGCGCACCCAGACCACCCGCCACGAAACCGCCCTCGCCAGCCCCGACCGGGCACTGCTGCTGCCCTACTACGGCACCGGCGTCGCCCACCCCGCCAGCTGGCCCGCAGGCACCGTGACCACCCGCGACCGCCACGCCGTCCTCACCCCACCCCGCCAGCCCGCCGACGTGCCCGACAACGAAGTCGACGCCTGCCGCTTCCGGATGCTCACCGTCGCCGAGATCGGCGCCGCCATGGCCTTCCCCACCGACTACGCCATGACCGGCGCCCGGCGCGACCGGGTCCGCATGTACGGCAACGCCGTCACCCCACCCGCCGCCCGCCTCCTGACCGAACGCCTCATTACCACGCTGAGAGCCACCTGACCATGCGCTGCGCCGTCTGCGCCGCGCCCGGCCGGCTCTACGCCGCCGGCTGGCGCTGCGACCAGCACCGACCACGCCATATCGCCTACCCGGCGGGCGGTCTCCTGCCCGCCGGACCCACCGCCCGACCGGCCGCCACCACCCCGACATTGGCCGAGGCCGCCCGGCCGGAGTTCGCGGCCGGGCCGGGCAGCCTCGCCCCCTGCGTCACCTGCGGCATTGCCACCTTCCGCCGCCACCACGGCGCCCCGCTGCACATCGACTGTCCGGCCCCACCGACCCCCGAAGGGACGACCACACCCATGACCACCACCAACCGCTACGCCTGCGGCTGCGACCCCGCCGCGCCCGAAATCTGGTGCGACCTCCGCCACCCTGGCGCCCCCTTCGGCCCGACCGACCCGCCGCTGACCCCAGACGTGCCCGGCGGGCTCGCCGTCACCTGCCCGGCCTGCCCCGGCCTCGACACCGCCGCGCCGGACGAGGCTGAGGCGGTCGATGCCGCCGGCACCCACGACGACACCCACCACGACGGCCAGCCGACCGCCGAGACCCATCCCGACGCGAGCCCGGACGCCCGGCTGCACCTGGCCCGCGGCTACGCCACCGCCGGCTGGCCCGTGTTCGTGCTGGGCCGGTCCAAGCGGCCCGTGGCCAACTGCCAGCCCTGCAAGAACGCTGGTCCCGACCACGACCGGGAGGGGTGTGGCTGTCTGACGTGCCACGGCTTCTACGCCGCCACCACCGACCCCGCCCGCATCGCCGCCATGCTCACCGCGGTCCCTGACGGGCTGGTCGCGATCCGGACCGGGGCGGCCTCCGGGCTGGTCGTCATCGACATCGACCCCGCCCACGGCGGCCAGCTCGACCCGGCGCTCATGACGCCCACCGCGACCGTGGCCACCGGCGGCGGGGGCTGGCACCTCTACTACACCCACCCCGGCCAGCCCATCCCCTCCCGGCCCCTGCCCGGACATCCCGGCGTCGACGTCAAAGCAGACGGCGGCTACGTCGTCGCCCCACCCTCGACCCACCCGGCCACCCGGCGGCGCTACCGCTGGACGGGAGGCCGGCCGGTGGGGGAGATGCCCCCTCCCCTTCTCGCGGTGTGCCTGTCCCAGCCCGACCCGCCGGCCCCAGCCACGGCGACACCGCACCCCACGTCGCAAGCCCGACCCGCACGGCAAGGGGGGAGGGGCATCTCTCACCCCGATCTGCTGCTGGCCGCGCACCTGGCCGCCGTCGCCCGCGCCCCCGAAGGCCAGCGCCGTACCACCCTCTACGGCGCCTCCCGCGGCGCCGCCCGGATGGTCGCCGCCGACGCCCTCACCTGCCACGAGGCCGTCGACGCGCTCACCGCCGCCGGACGGGCCGCCGGACAGACAGAGCGCGAGACCCGTGCCGCGATCGAAGGCGGGTTCCGAGACGAAGCCGTCACCCTCCAGCTCTGAAACCGGCGCCCTGAGACGGCCTGAGACCGCCAGACCCTACCCGGGCCACCGGCCCACCCCGAAACGGCCCTCTACGGCCGTCTCAGGGCCTCGCCAAACCGCCGCCACTACCCCCGAACCGCCACCCACTGTCACAGACCACCCACCCGCGACCGGCCAACCACAGGCCACACAGCTCCGCCGCGCTACGAAGGGAGACACGCATGACCGGGCAGCACCCCGACCCGCCCCAAGTGGAGGTAGGGACCGCGCCCGACACCATCCGCGCACTGAAGAAGGCCCTCACCTCCGGCCTGCTACCCAACACCTACGTCTCCGCCGGAACGCTCGTCCACATGGAGACCGTCTCCGGAGGTCTGCCCGTCGGCGCGGCAGACGAGGACGCCCCGCTCCCCGTATCCGCCAGCGTCCTGACCCCGGCCGGCCTGGCTGCGAACCTCGCCGCCCATGCCTTCGTCTACCGGTACAAGACCCGCAAGACCGACAGCGGCGGCATCGAGGTCTACGAGGAGGAAGTCACCCCACCCCGCGACACCCTCGCCGCCGTCCTTGTCGGCAAGACCTGGCCCGACGTCCCACCCCTACGCGGGATCATCGGCGCCCCGGTACTGCGCCGTGACGGCACCCTGCTCCAACGGCCCGGCTACGACCCAGCGACCGGCTTCTACCTCGCCGCACGCGTCCAACTCCCCGAAGTCCCCGACCAGCCCACCACCCGCCAGGTCGCCGACGCCCGCGCCTTCATCCTCGACCGGTTCCTCCGAGACTTCCCCTGGGCCAGCCCCGCCGACCGCGCCAACTATTTGGCGCTGCTGGTCACGCCGATCCTGCGGCACTACACCCGGTCGCTGACCCCGTTCGCGTTGATCGACGCGACGATGCCCGCCTCCGGAAAGACGATCCTGACTGGCGGCCCCGGCATGCTCTACGGCCAGCGCGTCCTGCCCTGGACCTACTCCGAGGAAGAACTCCGCAAATCCATCACCAGCGTGCTTGCCGAACCCGTCGGCGTCGTCATCTTCGACAACCTCGCCGAAGGCACCGTCATCGACTCGCCGATCCTCGCCCAGCTCGTCACCCGGCGGCGTCTGGTCCGACCGCCAGCTGGGCGCGTCCCGCACCGTCGCCACCCCCAACGACCGGCTGTGGATGGCCACCGGTAACAACCTTCAGGTCGGTGGCGACATGGCCTCTCGCACGGTCCGGGTCCACCTGGACCCGAACATGCCGCGGCCCGACCAGCGCGACCAGACCGGTTTCGGGATCCCCCACCTCGACCAGTGGATCACCGTGCCGGCCAACCAGCTCACCGTCCTGTGGCACCTGCTCGTCCTCGTCCTGGACTGGACCCGCAACGGCGCACCCCGGACCACCGGCCCGTCGATGCGCCAGTTCACCCCCTGGGCCCAGTCGCTCGGCGGGTTCCTCGCCCACCACCACATCGACGGGTTCCTCGCCAACGCCGCCGACATCGCCGCCATCGACGAAGACGAAACCCGCTGGCGCGCGTTCCTCACCTGCTGGCACGACCGCCACCAGAGCCGGCCGATGACCGCCGCCGAGCTCCGCAAAGACGCCGAACCCGACCAGGCCGGCACCGAGCTCTACGACGCCTGGGACGACCAGTTCATCACCACCCACACCGGCAAACTGCCCAACCCGATCAGCCTCGGCCGCCTCTTGACCGGCCAGATCGGCCGCTGGCGAGGCAGCTACGTCATCCGCTCCGCCCTGAACCCCCGCGGCGACCGCCGAACCTTCTGGATCGAACACCACCCCGACCAAACCCCCGAACCAACCCCGCAACCCCGCAACCCCGCAAACAACCCCACTGACCAGCACAAACACCCTGCGGAGATAACCCCAGCCTCCGAACCCCCATCTCCGCAACCCCGCACTTCTGCGGAGATAGACCCCCGATTGCGGAGATAGGCAAAACCCATCTCCGCACCCAAAACCCCAGGTCAAACCCCACTTTGCGGGGTTGCGGGGATTCGGAGATGTTCCCCCCGCCCACAGGCGAATCGCGCACGAAAAGCCAGTCCCACGCGTGCCAGACCGCGGCGCCAACCAACACCGGCCAGCAACCGTCCCGGCCGCCACTTCCGAACGGAGCACCCAGCATGACCGCCACCGATGCACTGCCCGAGAGGCTGACCACAGAGGAACTGCGCCTGCGCCGGGGGCGCTGGTCCGCCGCGCAACTGCGCGCGCTGCCGGCCACGGTGGACTTGGAGACGGCGTGCAGCGTGGTCGGGATGGGTCTCTGGAAGGGCCGCCACCTGGTCGCCGAGGGCACGTTTCCGGTCCGGGTGATCCGCCACGGGTCGCGGTATGTCGTCCCGACCGCGGCTCTCCTGCGCCTGCTTGACGTCGACAAGCAGGTGGCCTGACGTGCAGCCGACCGTGAAGCACCTGTGCGGCTGCCGCGACCCGGAGACAAAAAAGATCTTGCCTCGGGGTACCTGCCCGAAGCTCGCGAAGCGTACGCACGGCTTCTACGAGTGGCGGGTCCGCGTCCCGAAGCCCTACGTGGCCCTGGTCGGCGAGTCGGAGAAGAAGGGGAGGGAAAAGTCGAAGAAGGCAGCCGACGACGCAGCCCAGAAGGCAATCGGCGAGATCCTCGCCGGACAGAGAGATGTCGGCGGGCTCACTGTCGGCCAATACCTGGACGAATGGCTGGAAGGCAAGCGGCGGCTACGACCCTCCGGTCGGGCCAACTACGAGTCGAATATCCGGCTCTACCTGCGCCCACTGATCGGCGAGGTCCCGCTGACCGGACTGCGCCGGGAGCACATCGACCGCATGATTCGGCGCATCGAAGAGGGGAACGCGACCCGGCGACGGACGGTCGGGCCGAAGACGCTCGCGGAGATCTTCGGAACCTTGCGCACCGCGCTCAACGACGCGGTGGCCCACCGGAAGATCCGCTTCAACCCGTGCCAGGGCGTTGAACTCCCGGAGTACGACCCGCCGGAGGTCGAACCATGGACGCCAGAGGAGGTGGGCCGGTTCCTGGACGCTTCGGCCGAAGACCGTTTGTTCGCCCTCTTCGAGCTGATGGCTTTGACTGGGCTACGCCGCGGCGAAGCCGCGGGTGCGACATGGGACGGTCTCGTTGCCAACGCGGTGACAACTGAGGATGACGACGGGCCGTCCGGCATTCTGACCATCACGCAGCAGATCACCGACTCGGGTGGGGCGGTCCGGGTGTCCCCACCCAAGACCCGGTCTGGCAAGCGGCGGGTCGACATCGACCGTTACACCTTCGGCTCGCTGATGGCGCACCGGCTCGCGCAGGACCAGGACCGTGCGGACGTCGGACCGAGCTGGGACAACGGCACTCTGCCAGGCAACGACGGCAAGCCGGTCCACCTGACGGGTCTGATGTTCACCCGGCCAGACGGCCGGTACCTGGCGCCTGAGTTCGTCACCAGTCACATGTGGCACATCGCGAAGAAGGTCGGTCTTCTCTGTCGGACTGTTAGGCCGGCCGCCGCCGGTGCGACGTCCCTCGTCGTCGGCAACCGGCATGTGGACCCGATGGGCACCTGGACGCTGTACGTCGACCGCGAGCCGGTGGCCGCGGTAGAGGTCGCCGAGTGTGTGAGGCGCCGCGGTTCTGGAGCCACTGTGACGCTCGCCGAACCGTTGCCGAACGCACTACCAGCCGGTGCCGAGCTTGGCCGGGACCTGCTCTCGAAGCGACGCCTTCACGACCTGCGTCACGGCAGCGCGTCGATCCAACTGGCGGAGGGCATCGACATCACGCTGGTGTCCAAGCGCCTTGGTCACTCTTCGCCACATGTGACCGGGCGGTTCTACGCCCATCTGTTGCGCCCGGCGGGCCAGGCCGCGGCGACGAAGGTGGCCAACGCGGTGCCTCGCGCGACACGGCGTGCCCATCCTGTGCCCATCCAGGGGGATGACGGCGGACCGGCGGGATCACCGAGCACTGGTGGCGGTGCAACGACGCAGGTCAGCGGCCTGTGACGGGGTGGGCCGTCAGGGACTCGAACCCTGAACTCGCCGGTTAAAAGCCGGCTGCTCTGCCAATTGAGCTAACGGCCCGCTGGCTGATCGTACCCGGACCACCTGTCGTGCTGGTGGCTTCCCGGCCGCTCGGGCCCTGCCGGCTGGGTTGGGATGACCCGATGGTCGGAGTGTTACCCTCTCCTCGCCGAACGTGAGCAGGCGCCGGCGGCTCCGTGTCACGCTGAGCGCGCCGGCGGAGGGCGTGATCGGCGCTCGGCGGTGACGAGGCCAGGGCACTCTCCGTGGATGCCCTGGGTGCGCTTCGTGCCCGGGTAGCTACTTGTTCGGGCGGATCCGGTTAGTAGACGGGATTCCGGGCACCGGACGGGCGAACTCATGTGGAGGGAGCCGATCCATGACCCTCACCGGAGATACCGGATTCAACCGCGCCCGAGGTAGCTGGCGGATCCCGCGCAGCCGCGGTGCGGTCACTGGACTGTTGCTGATGCTCTTGGGCGCGTGGGGCACGCTGATCCCGTTCATCGGGCCCGCGTTCAACTTCGGGTTCGGCGGGGCTCAGACCTGGAACTGGACCGCCGCGCGGTTCTGGCTGGAAGTGCTGCCCGGTATCGCCGCCTTCGTCGGCGGACTGATGCTGACGGTCAGCGCGAACCGCGGAACGACCATGCTCGGTGCCTGGCTGGCCATCGCGGCCGGTACCTGGTTCATCATCGGGCCGACGCTGGCCACGCCGTGGAACCTGGGTGACATCGGTGTCCCGATGGGCACCACCGACTGGCGTCACGCGCTGACCTGGCTGCTGTTCTTCTACGGTCTCGGCGCCGCCATCCTGTTCCTGGCTTCGACCGCGCAGGGGCGGCTCAGCGTGCGCAGCCTCCGCGACATCGAGCACGCCCAGATGCGAGCGCAAAGCAAGATGCTCGCGCGCCGCGCGCACGGAGGCGGCCTGCTCGGCCGGCTTCACGGCGGCCGGGAGCGGCGGCCGGAACCGGTCGGGGCTGGGCGTGCTGGGCGCGATGACCGTGACTGGACGGATCGCAGCGACCAGGCCGGCGTGACGGAACGCGAGCGGGCCGGGACCGCGCCGACCGGGCGTTCCAGCCAGGCTCGGCGAGACGAGCGCGTCGACCACACCGCCGCCCGGGACGTCTACCCGAGCGATGCCGCCCGCGCCAGCCGGACCGAACAGGTCGACGACCGAGCGCCGCGCGACAGCCGGCACAACGGTGAAGTCTCGTCTCGTGGGGGGAGCGCGACCACGACGACCACCGAGTCCAGCGCCTACCCGAGCGGCGACCGCGCTCAGACCGACGAATCGGCCGGTGGCCGCCATGAGGCTCCGCACGAGGGGCTCGGCGACAAGATCGGCCGGACCCTGGCCCGACACGGGATCGGCGGCCGACACTAGCCACCGACACCGGGCGCGCTAGCCACCGGCGTTGGCCGTCCGGCTAGGAGACCAGAGATCGGCCCAGCTACTAGCGCCGGAGATCGGCGGTCGGCACCAACTGGCGTCAGCGGCGTCAGCAGGCGGAAAGGCTCCCTTCTCGCTCGTTCGCCGCTGCGGGATGCTGTGGCCGGCTGGCCAGCGGCCACAGCACCCCGGCCGACTGGCCGGCCGCCATCCCGGCTCTCTCGGCTCGATTGCCCGACAACCTCCGTCGATCTGTCTGACGGCCTCGGACCTGAACCCGCGGGACCCATACGCGGTCGGTTCGAGGCCGTCGGCCTTTCTGCTCGCTGGTCTGTCTGTCCGCCCTGCCTGCCGGTCTGCCGGTCCGCGTGCCGGTCCGCCTGTCGGCCAGCCAGTCGCCTGCCGCGACCCGGACCCGATCCCAGACCCAGACCCGATCCCAGGCCGGGGCTCGGTCCCAGGCCCGGACCCTGTACCGGGCCCATCGATTCGTGCGGATTCAGGCACCAAAGGTCCCAAGCGCCCCTAACGTTGCCCGCGAAGCCTTGGCCGGCGGGCCTGGCCGCGAGGGGACGAGGGACTGGGGGCGAGCGTGACGACACCGGAGAAGGTGCGCGTCGGTCGGGGGAGCTGGCCGTCGGACGGCCGCGGCGGAACGATCAACGCCGCGGGCGACGGATTTGGGCCCTACTACGGCATCGGTGCCGGAGAGCGATCTCCAGAAGGCAGCACCGCGGACGACATCGCGGCGGTCAAGGCCGGGGTGAAAGCGATCCAGCGGGCGTTGAACTGGCACCAGGCGACCAAGACGGCCATCCCGACCGATGGCAAGTTCACCCAGACGACCCGGAACGCGCTGATCGCGTTCCAGCAGCAGAAACAGCCGACCATCAACCGAGACATGTACATTCCGGCCAACGAGCGCAGCCCACTCGGCCTCGTCCACAAGGAGACGTCGTACGCCCTGTTCATGCCGATCGCGGACCGGTACGCGCTGAAGTACACCGTTCCCCGCGGGCTGCTCCGAGGCATCACGACAATTGAGAGCAACTGGGACCCGGCAGCGGTCGGCTATTACACGAACTCCGACTTCGGCCTCTGCCAGTGGAACACCACGCTGCCCGGCATCACGAAGGAAAACGCGCTGGACCCCTACTGGGCGCTCGACTCCACCGCGCACGCGATGCGCGACCGGATGGATTCCGACCGGTGGGCCAAAAACTGGATCTACGTGATCGCCGCGCACAACGTGCCAACCTGGGCGGCCGACTGGGCCCAGGGCAAGATCACAGCGAACAACCCCGACGACAAGCCCAAGCTCGACCGGATGACCGGCTACGTCACCAACGTCCTCGCCCGCACCTGGTAAGGCGCGATTGGACTGCCGATCCGTAGGTCGTGCTCGCCGGCCCGGCCACGATGTGCGTGATCGTCCGGTCTGAACCGGACGATCACGCGGGTCAGGTGCGGGTCAGGTGCGGGTCAGGTGCGGGTCAGGTGCGGGCCGGGCGCGGGTCAGGCGCGGGTGGCGAGGTTGTCGAGGACGGCGGTCCAGAGCTTGCGGACGCCGATCGGCGCGAAGATCCCCTCGAAGAATCCGCCGACGCCGCTTGCGCCCGTCCAGGTGGTCGTCACGGTGACGCGGCTGCCGGTGCCTTCGGGCAGCACCCGCCAGACCGTCCGCAAAGTGGAGTTCTGGTCAGCCTCGACGATGGTCTGCTCGTCCGGCACCGTCACCTCGGCGGTGACATTGCGGATCCGCTTCTTGGTCGCGTGCAGCCGGTAGGAGATCCGGGTGCCCGCTCCCTTGCCGCCGGCCAGGACCTGATAGTCGGTGATGTTCGCCGGCCACAGGTGTGGACGCGTCTGCGCATAGTCCGACGCGAGCTCGAGCACGCGGCCGGGTGCCGCGTTCAGGGAGCGTTCCACTGCGACGTTGATCTGGCCCATCTGCCCCGTCCTCCGTCCACATCTGGCGCCCCGCGGCGCGGGTGGCGCCGCTGCCGCCAGCCACCGGCTGCGCGCGTGCGCGGGTGCGCACCGCGGCAGACCTTGCCCTTCCGGCATGACCTTGCCCTCGCACAGACGTTAACGAGAGCCGCCGAGTGTCGCGCCGCCGCCGGCCGCTCCCTCCTCATCCACTACCTCCTCGTGGATGATTGAATGCGGAGAGTGATGGTGCCGGCTATGGTGCCGGCATGGACTCCGGCGGCGAACGGCTGCACGGTGGTGACCTCGTCGACGACTCCGATGAGCGTTACGAGGTAAGGAACTCGGCTTTTGACCTGGGTTCGGACCCATATCCGGATCTGGATTCGGACGAGACGCCCGGGTCCGATGATGACGGTGATGCGCCGCGTCGTCGCGAGGCATTTGTCGAAAGCGATGACAAATACGTCGACGAATACGAGGAAGAACACGAAGGCCGGCGCGGTCGCGACACCGGTCTCGGTCGCGACGAGGACGACTACGCCGACTACGCCGACTACGCCGACTACGCCGGCCACGACGACTACGCCGGCCACGACGACTACGCCGGCCACGAAGGCCACGAAGGCGGAGAAAGTGCCGAGAGCGGCGATGAGGGCCGCCGCCTCGATGGGAGCCCGCGACGTCCGCGGCCTGTGGTCCGCCGGGTGGTCGCCAATCTGCTGATCAGCTGCACCGGTGCCGATCATCGGATGGTCGCCGAGCGGGACCGGTCTCGATTCGTGAGCGCCGGGGCGCTGATGTTGTTGACCGCGGCGCTCGCGGCCTACGCGGGTGCCTCGGTGGCGGCGTTCGGATTTGGCAGCTCGACGCTGGCGGCGCTGCCGTATGGACTGTTCTACGCGGCGTTCATCTTCTTCATCGACCGTTCGGTGCTGCTCACCGTCCGTCCCCTGCAGGCCAAGGGTAAGGGTGACAAGGAGGACCTGCGGCCCCGCCGTTGGCAGTGGACCGGCGCAATCCGGATCTTTATCGCGGTCTGCGGGGCAATCCTGATCGGCGAGTCGCTGCTGCTGCGGTTCTTCGACTCGTCGATCGAGCCGCGGGTCGCCGAGCTGCGCCAGGAGGAGCTGTCCGGCGTGCTCGCCGCCTGGGACCAGAACCAGCACACCGTCGAGGCGCGGCTGGCCGCGGACCTCGCCGACCGGCGCGCGCAGCTGACCGCGGCCGAGAACCTGGTGACGACCAAGACCGGCGAGGTCAACTGCCAGCTCACCGGCGGCGACGGCTGTCTCGGCGGCCGTGGGCCGGTGTACCAGGTGAAGCTCGGCGAGCTCGAGGCCGCGACGGCGCAGGTGCCGAAGCTGCGGGCCGACCGTGACGCCGCCCAGGCCCGGTTGGACACGTTCCGGGCGACCCGCGACGAGCGCCGTGCGCGGTACGCCGCCGCCCAGTGGACTCAGATCCAGGGCTCGAACGACCTGCTGATGCGGGAGAAGGGCTTCTGGCGGCTGACAGCCGACGACAACTCGGTCAAAGCGTGGCGTGTCCTGCTGAGTCTGCTGATTCTCGGCATTGACCTCGCTCCGCTGCTCTTCAAGCGCAGTCTGGACCGGACGTCCTATGCCCGGGCGGAACGGGTCGCCCTTTGGGAAGGCGAGACCAACGAGTCCGTGGACGCGTTCCAGCTGCACCGCAATGCCAAAGCCCGTCGAAGCCGGGCCGACGAGGTCGCCGATCGCATGGCCGCCCGCTATGCGGAATACGCGCTCGCGCGCGAGGAGCTGCGGCTGGCCTCGTCGCTGGACGACGACTCCGCCGCCTCCTCGCTGCGGCGCGACGAACGGTGGCTCGGACACGACCACCAGGCCGCCGACCTGCGCCGAGCGCATCGGCTCCCAGCTGCGGTTCCGCCCCCCGGAGCGCCGCCCGAATCGACGTGACGGCTTCGAGCTGCTCGGCGCTTCAGCCTGACTGTTGCCCGAGCAGCTCGAACGCCGTCGGGCCGGGCGGCCGCACGGCGATCTGCGCCCCAGTCTGCTGCTATGCGCCCGGCGAGGCTTAACTCCGCGTCTTCCGGGCATCGACCACGCGCCCGTCTCCTGGAGCTACGCAGACGTGGGGAGGCCGCATGACGAGGTCGCAACGGTCGAAGCCGACCGAGCCGATGCCTCCGGATCTCGAAGAGCACCCGTTCAGCGAGGACAGGAATTTCGGCACCTACACGCCGGAGAACGCCGGCAGGCCCGGGTCCACCGGAAATCTTGATCCTGCCGGCCCGCCGAGCGGGAGCAGTCCGATGGATCTGTCCGGCCGGGCAGCCGCCGCGCCGCGCGGTTCCACCGGACCCATCACATCAGCGGGAGAACCGCCGTACCCGGAGGAATCAAGGCAGACGCGCCATGGCACGAGCCCGGCCCGGCTCCCCGCGACTGCCGCCGGTTCGGCGACGCGGCCCATCTCCCGGACGTCCGCCCTGACCGACTCCAGCAGCGGCGCCAGCACCGCCAGCTCCACCGGAACCGCCCTGCCAGCCAACGAGCCGATCATCACTCCGGTGGGCCAGATGCCGGAGAGCGTCCGCGCCTCCGCCAGGAGCCCCGCCGGCACGACGGCCGTCACCGTTCCCATGGGCCCTCCCACGACGGCCCCGCCGCCCGCACCCTCGTCCGCGCCGCCGTCCGCGGCAACGCCCAGGACGGGTCGCCCGTCCGCCGGCGAGCTGGTCTCCGCGGTCGCGGCTGACATGTCGACGTTGTTCCGCAAGGAGGTGGCGCTCGCCAAGGCCGAGGTCCGGCAGTCGGCGAGCCGGGCCGGCAAGAGCGCGGGGATGTCCGTCGGCGCCGCCGGCGCCGCTGTCTTCGCGGTACTGTTCCTGCTGCTGGCGGCGATGTTTGGCCTGGCGGAGGTAATGGCGCTCGGCTGGGCGGCGCTGATCGTCGCCGCGATCCTGGCACTCTCGGCCGCCGCGCTCGGCCTCGTCGCCAAGCAAACAGTCAAGAAGGTGCATCCCGCGCCGACCCAGACCGTCGAGACGCTGAAGGAGGACGTGCGGTGGGCGAGCGGCCTGAGGAAATAAGGTCCGAGATCGAGGACACCCGGGACCGGATCAGCGCCGAGATCGACGAACTGACCGAGCGATACAGCCCGGGCCGGGTCGCCGGTCGCAAGGTCCACGGCGCGAAGGACGCCGCGGTGTCCATGCGGGCAAAGGTGGGCTCCAAGGTAGGTTCTGGCACTTCCGGGGTGAGGCAGCGTCTGACCTTGCGTGGCAGCGGCCACCTCGGCGAGGGCCACACCGGCAACGGCGAGGCGGGGGCGGCCGGCGCCCGGCTGGCTGACTCCGACAGCCGTGCCCGGAGGGAAATCCGCGAGACCACCGAGGCCCGCGCTTCGCACGGGACTCGGGACCATCGAGGAAGCGATCGCGACAGCCATCGAGAAGGGCACCGAGACGCCGGCAAGCACGAGCGCCGGAGTCGATTCGGCCGCCGCCGTCGCGGCACCGGCGCTGCCAGCGAGTCCGAGCAGTTCCCGGGCGTGCATGACTCCTGGACGGAAGAGTCGCGAACCTACGAGCCGTACCCGACCGAATCATCCAACTACGACGCGTACCTCGCCGACTCAGCCGAGCGGTCGTACGCATCGTCAGGCCGGGCTCCCGGCGTCGTTGGCGGCGAAGGCGTCCCATCTGGGGCAATCCGTCCAGAGGAAGGCCGAGTGGGCTCGGCTCGACCCGACAGGTATGGAACAGAGAAGACCGAGAGCTATCGGGGAGGGAACGCCCAGCCGGGCGGCGGAGCCCAGCCGGGCGGCGGAGCCCGTCCGACGGCTCGTTCGACGGTCGGCGAAGGCTTCGCGCACCGGCCGGGCGAACGGGTCGACGCCAGCCGCGGCGCCGCCCATGGGGCAGGCGTGTCCGTCCTGCACGGCCACGGCCGGGAGATCGGCCTGGCCGGCGCCTCCCTGGCGATCGGTGCCGTCGGCGTCCGGCTGATGCGGCACACCGGCCGGCGCGAGACGGTCCTGTTCGCCGACGCGGACAGCAAGCGGCCCTACTCCCGCCCGGAACGCCCACGAGGTTCTGCCCGGAAAGCCGGGTCACGCGGCCGGGACGCCGGCCGCGGTGGTCACGGCGGCGAGCGGTGATCGGGACGATGGGGAAGCGGCCCTGAGGGTCACCCCGGTCTCGGCGTCGAACAGGTGCAGGCGCTCGGCGGCCGCATAGAACGTCAGCCGGCCGCCGGAGGTGACCGGGGTTCGCGGGTCGAGCGCCGCGGTGAAGCGGTGCTTGTCCGGGTCGGTGGGCAGCTCGTCGTCGGCGGTGAGTAGCGCGTGCGCGGCTTGGGCTGCGGCGCCGCTGACCGAGCCGGTGACCATCTCCCCGTGGGCGAGCGTCTCGGTACCGAGCCGTTCGACGAGATCGACGGCGACCTCGAGGGCCAGCGCCGCGCCGTCCGGTGGTTTGACCTCGACGTCGTGTGGCCGCACCCCGACCAGGACGTCCGGGGTGCTGGCGGCGGTGACGGCGGCGGCGATGCCTGCTGGCAGGACCAGCGTCTGGCCGCCGACCCGCAGCGCGGTCTCGCCGTCGGATGTCGTCAACGTGCCGGGGACGACGTTGGTCGGCGGGCTGCCGATGAACGCGGCGACGAACACGTTGGCGGGGCGGGAGAACAGGTCGTCGGGGGTGCCGAGCTGCTGGAGCCGGCCGTCGTGCAGGACCGCGATGCGGTCGGCCATGGTCATGGCCTCGATCTGGTCATGCGTGACGTAAAGCGTAGTGACCTGGAGGGTGCGCTGGATGCGGGCGATCTGGGCGCGGACCTGGGTGCGCAGCTTCGCGTCCAGGTTCGACAGCGGCTCGTCCATCAGGAACGCCTGCGGCTCGCGGACGATCGCGCGCCCCATCGCGACGCGTTGGCGCTGACCGCCGGACAGCGCCTTCGGTCGCCGGTCCAGCAGGTCGGTGATGCCGAGGATCTCGGCGGCGCGTTCCACCCGCTCGTTGCGTTCCCGGCGGTGTACGCCGGCGAGCCGCAGCCCGAACCCCATGTTGTTGCGCACCGTCATGTGCGGGTACAGCGCGTAGCTTTGGAAGACCATCGCGAGGTCGCGGTCGGCCGGCGGGACCTTCGTGACGTCCCGGCCGCCGACGAGCACCTGGCCAGAGGTCGGCCGCAGCAGCCCGGCGACGATGCGCAGCGCGGTCGTCTTGCCGCTGCCGGACGGCCCGACGAGGACGAGGAACTCGCCGTCCTCGACGACGAGGCTGACGTGGTCGAGAACCGGCCGGACGTCGTAGGTCAGCGTGACGTCGCGAAGCTCGATCGTGGACATGGGCTCCCTCTTCCCTTCCACCATGGCGGTGCGGGGTGTGTTCGGGTGCGTTCGTTGGGGGTGGCTCACCCGCGACCGTTATCGGCAGCACCCGAGCGCTGCCGAGCGGCCAGCCCGCCGAAGCGGCAGGCAGGCAGGCGAGCGGGCGGGCAGGTGAGCGGGCGGGCGGGCAGGCGACTATCGACCGACGCCTCGGCCGGTTGGACGCGCGGGGGAGGGAGTCCCCGGACTTCCGCGGCGGGGCGTCGTGGCGCTCAGGGTGGCATGGTGCGCCCGGTCACGTCCAGCCCTCGACGGGTGCACGGCGGCAACTGCCGCCGTGCACCCCTCGCCGGCTGCGCTGATTGCCGAGAGTAGTTAGATAAACCCGTTTAGTATTCGAAACTCAAAAGCGACTGGCCCTTGACAGCTTCGCAACCCCCGTTCACAGTTTCGAAGCCATGAGAGCGCTCACACGCGATCAGTGCGGTGGGCGTGGAAGCCAGAGGGAGGGCTTCATGAGGGCACATCGTGGCCGTTTCGCGGCCGTGGCCGGGGTGGTCGCCCTGGCCACCGCCTTAGTCGCGGCAGCGTGCGGGGGCAGTGACGACAAGGGAGGCGGCAGCGGCACGACCACGCTCCACATCAACACGTTCGGCGTCTTCGGCTACAAGGAGGCCGGCCTCTACGCCGCGTTCGAGGCCAGCCACCCCGGAATCAAGATCGTCGAATCCGTCTCGGAGTACAACGACCACCACAACGCCCTGGTCAACCACCTCGCGGCTGGCTCGGGCGCGGCCGACATCGAAGGCGTCGACGAGGGCTTCGTCGCCCAGTTCAAAGCCGAACCCGAGCTATTCGCGGACCTGCTCGGCCTGGGAGCCAGCAGCCGCAAGGCCGACTACCCGGAAGCCAAGTGGAACGCCTTCCTGTCCCCTGATGGCAGCAAGCAGCTCGGCCTCGGCACCGATGTCGGCGGCCTCGCGATGTGCTACCGCACCGACCTGTTCCAGAAGGCCGGCCTCCCGACCGACCCGGCCGCGGTGAGCGCCCTCTGGCCGACCTGGGACCAGTTCTTCACAACCGGCGCGAAGTTCCGCGACGCGAACACCGGCGCCGCCTTCTTCGACGCCGGCCAGGAGATCTACAACGCGCAGATGTTCCAGCAGAGCACGGCCTACTACAAGCCCGGCACGGAAGACGTCATCGTCGGCACCAACCCGGCCGTCAAGACCGCCTGGGACAACGTCATGAAGGCCATCGGCGACGGCCTGTCCGCCAAGCTGGTCCCGTTCGCGGACGACTGGACGACGGCCATGAAGCAGGGCAAGTTCGCCACCCTGACCTGCCCCGCCTGGATGGCCGGCTACATCAAGACCAACGCTCCCGAGACCAAGGGCCTGTGGAACGTCGCCACCGTGCCCGGTGGCAGCGGTAACTGGGGCGGATCCTGGCTGACGATCCCGGCACAGAGCAAGAACCAGAAGCTGGCCTACGAGCTGGTGGACTTCCTGACCAGGCCCGAGAACCAGGTGAAGGTCTTCAAGGCGGTCGGCAACATGCCGTCCACCATCGGCGCCGTCAACGACCCGACGGTGCAGAGCTTCACCGACCCGTTCTTCAACGACGCGCCCACCGGCAAGTTCTTCGGTGAGTCGGCCCTCAAGCTGGTCCCCCAGTACCAGGGGCCGAAGCACGGCGCGATCCGGCAGGCGATCGAGGAGCACGGCATCCAGCTCGTCGAGCAGGGCAAGGAAGATCCGGACACGGCCTTCAAGGACGCCATCGCGGAGGCCGAGCGAGCGGCGCGCTGACCTGAGCTCGGCGCCAGCCCACTCCGACCCGGAGCAGCTCTTCTGCCTCGACCTCCCGCGGGGTCCCCGGGGTTCCTGCCGGGAGCTTGCGGAGTCCGGGGTCCCTGCTCGATCGGCGGCAGGGTCCCTGCCGGATCGACGGAGTCGATCTGGGAGGTAAGCGATCGGGGAGGTCTGCTGGGAGGTCTGCGATTGGCTCCCAATTGGGACAGGTCGGGCGTGCCAGCTGGCGCCGAGCTCCTACCTAGCCGATCGGTGGGGAAGGTGGTCGCGACCCGGCACCCAGGGCGGTCTTCCGTAGATCTGCCGATCCGCAGATCTGCCGAACCACAGAACCACAGAACCACAGAACCACAGAACCACAGAACCACAGAACCGCAGAACCGCAGAACCGCCACCGACCCAGGCCGTGACCACGAGCCAGCCGTGCGATCGGGCGGGAGGAGACCCGGTGACCACCACAGCACCCGCGGCGTCCGGGCTGGACGCCCCGCCACCACGGCCGGCTCGCCGCCCGAGCACGGCCCGGGCTCGGGCCCGGTCCGCGATCCGGCGGGTGACCGGCGTGACGGCGCCCTACGGTTTCGTCGCGCCGTTCTTCCTGATCTTCTTCGTCTTCGGGCTCTTCCCGATGGCCTACACGTTCTGGGTGTCGCTGACCGACCGTGACCTGCTGCGGCCCCACGACGCGAAGATGGTCGGGCTGCGCAACTACACCGACCTGCTGCACGACGAGTTCTTCTGGAACGCAGTCAAGAACACGTTCGAGCTGATGCTGCTGTGCTCCATTCCGCAGCTGGCGCTCGCGCTGATCCTGGCGCACATCCTCAACGCCCGGCTACGCGGCCGGACACTGTTCCGGATGGGCGTCCTGCTGCCCAACATCACCTCGATCGTCGCCGTGACGATCGTGTTCGGCCAGCTCTTCAGCCGCGACTTCGGCCTGTTCAACTGGCTGCTCGGCCTCGTCGGCGTCGACAACGTCAACTGGCAGGCCGGCGAATGGTCCTCGAAGTTCGCCATCGCGATGATGGTCATCTGGCGCTGGACCGGTTACAACGCGCTGATCTACCTGGCCGCCATGCAGGCGATCCCCAGGGAACAGTTCGAGGCCGCGGCGATCGACGGCGCCGGCACCTGGCGGCAGCTCTGGCACGTGACACTGCCGGCGCTGCGCCCGACGATCGCATTCACGGCGCTCGTCTCGCTCATCGGGCAGATCCAGCTGTTCACCGAGCCGCTGCTGTTCGACATCTCGCCGGGCAGCGTCAGCGGCGGCACCGACCGCCAGTTCCAGACGCTCGCCCTGTTCCTCTACGAAGAGGGCTTCCGGCTGCGGCACTTCGGCTACGGCTCGGCCGTCGCCTGGCTGATGTTCCTCATGACGGTGCTCCTCGCCGCTTTCGCGTACCTCATCACCCGCGGCGGCGCCCGGATACGGGGAGGATCCCGATGACTGTGACGACCGACAAGGGCGTCGACGCCGTCGACGCCGCTGGCGCGCGCACGTCTCGCGTCGGTGGCTGGCGTCGCCTGGGCCGTCCGTCCGCCGCCCCGGCCGCCCCGGCCGCCCCCGCCGGCGAGGGCGAACGCCGCGGGCCGTGGCGTTACCCATTCCTCATCATCGTCGTCCTGCTGTCGGCGTTCCCGGTCTACTGGACCTTCATGATCCCGTCCCGGACGAACGACGTCGTCGGCCAGACGCCGCCGCCGCTGCTTCCGGGCGGCCACTTCTTCGAGAACGCCCGCCGGGTCTTCGACACCGTCCAGTTCGAGAAGGCGCTGGTCAACTCGCTGATCGTCGCCGGTTCGATCACGCTGTGCACGTTGCTCTTCTGCTCGCTCGCCGGGTTCGCGTTCGCGAAGCTGCGCTTCCGTGGCCGCGGCGCGCTGCTGGCCATCGTGATCGCCACGATGATGGTGCCAGTCCAGCTCGGGATCATCCCGCTCTACATCGAGATGCAGAAGTTCGGCTGGGCGAACCATCTCATCGCGGTGATCGCACCGACGGCGGTGACCGCGTTCGGCGTCGTCTTCATGCGGCAGTACACGGAGCAGGCCATCCCGGACGAACTGCTCGAGGCCGGCCGGATGGACGGCTGCTCCACCTTCGGCCTGTACTGGCACGTGGTCCTGCCCGGGCTGCGCCCGGCGATGGCGGTGCTCGGCCTGCTGACCTTCATGCAGGCCTGGAACGACTTCATGTGGCCGCTCATCGTGCTCTCGCCGCAGAACCCGACCGTGCAGGTCGCGCTCAGCACGCTGTCGGCCGGCTACTACCGCGACAACACCCTCGTCCTGGCCGGCACGGCGCTCGGCACCCTGCCCGTTCTGCTGCTCTTCGCAGTGTTCGGCCGTCAGATCATCAGCGGAATCATGGAAGGCGCGGTCAAGGGATGACTATCAGCACCGCCTCGGCCGCCGGTACTCCCGGTACCGTCTCGGCCACCGGCACGCCCGAGACCGGCGAGCTGGCTGCGCACCTCGCCCGCGGCCTGCCCAGGGACTTCGTCTGGGGCGCGGCCACCTCCTCGTACCAGATCGAAGGCGCCACGACCGAGGACGGCCGCGGCCCGTGCATCTGGGACACGTTCGCCCGTACCCGCGGCAAGACCCGCGGCGGCGAGAGCGGCGACGTCGCCGTCGACCATTACCACCGCTACCGCGAGGACGTGGCGCTGATGGCCGACCTGAGCCTCGCGGCCTACCGATTCTCGGTCGCCTGGCCGCGTGTCGTCCCGACCGGGTCCGGCACGGTCAATCGGGCCGGCCTCGCGTTCTACGACCGGCTCGTCGACGAGCTGCTCAGCGCCGGGATCGACCCCTGGATCACTCTTTACCACTGGGACCTGCCGCAGCCGCTGCAAGACCTGGGAGGCTGGGCCAACCGGGACACGGCCGCCCGTTTCGCCGAGTACGCCGACCATGTCGCCGCCGCCCTCGGAGATCGGGTCAAGCACTGGTCGACGCTCAACGAGCCGTGGTGCTCCGCCTTCGAGGGCCACCTCACCGGCCGGCACGCTCCCGGCATGCAGAGCGCCCATGCGACCGTCCGTTCCGTGCACCACCTGCTACTCGCCCACGCGCTTGGGACGGAGGTACTGCGCGCCCGTGGCGTGTCCGACGTCGGCATCACGCTCAACCTGATCCCCGCCGAGTCCCCGGAGGATTCGCCGGCGGCGCGCGACGCCGTCCGCCTCGTCGACGGCCAGACGATCCGGCTCTGGCTCGACCCGCTGCTGCGCGGCTCCTACCCGGACGACGTCGTCGCCGACTTCGCCAAGGTCGGCGCCGAGCTGCCGATCGTCGACGGCGACCTGGCCCGGATCTCCGCGCCCGTCGACTGGGTCGGCATCAACTACTACGCCCCGCACATCGTCGTCTCCGGCCCCGACCCTGACCCGACGCCGATGCCCTTCGTCGCCGCCGACAACCTGACCCGGGTGAAGTCGACCGAGGACGTGACCGCGCTGGACTGGCCGATCCGGCCGCGCAGCTTCGCCGCACTACTGCGCCGCCTCGCCGCCGACTATCCGGGCACCGCCTGGTACGTGCACGAGAACGGCGCCGCCTACCTGGACGAGCCGGTTGCCGACGGCAGCGTGCCCGACCCGGAGCGGCTCCGTTATGTCGTGCTGCACCTGGACGCGGTGCGTGAGGTCATCCAGGACGGCGTCGACATACGGGGATACTTCGTGTGGTCACTGTTGGACAACTACGAGTGGGCCGAGGGGTACAAGATGAGGTTCGGTGTGGTCCACGTCGACTTCGACACCCTCGTCCGCACCCCGAAGTCCAGCGCACTCTGGTACTCACACCTGATCCGAGAGCACCGTGCCGCGAACGGAACCCTGTGACTGCTGCCGACGCCCAACACCGGACCGCCCGGAGTTCCGCCCGCCTCGACGGCTCCGACCTGGCAGGGACCTCCGACCCGGAAGGAGACACCGGCGCGGGAGGAACCCCGGATCCGGGAGAAGTCCCGGATCCGGCAGGAAGCCTGAACCCGGGAGAAGCCCTGGGTCCAGGCACCCTGGGCGAGGTCGCCATGGCGGCGGCGCAGCGGCGCCCGCCCACTCTCGAAGAGGTCGCCGAGCTGGCCGGGGTCTCCCGGGCGACCGTCTCCCGGGTGGTGAACGGATCGTCGAGGGTGTCACCGGAGGCGCAGGCGGCGGTCACTGAGGCGATCGCCGAGCTGGGCTACGTGCCCAATCGGGCGGCCCGCAGCCTGGTGACCCGCCGGACCGACACGCTCGTGCTGATCGTGCACGAGCGCCCGGACACGGTGTTCGCCGACCCGTTCTTCGCCAGTGTGCTGCGCGGCGTGAACCACGCCCTCAGCCCCACCGAGTTCCAGCTCGTCCTGCTGCAGGCGCAGGGCGAGGCGCAGCGCGACCGGGCGCTGCGCTACGTCGGCAACGGCCACGTCGACGGCGTGCTGTTGATCTCGTTGCACGGCGACGACATCATGCCGAACGCGATCACCGCCGCAGGGGTGCCGCTGGTGATGGCCGGCAGGCTGCTCGCCGGCAAACCGGTCGACTACGTCGACGCCGACAACGTCGGCGGTGCCCGCGACGCGGCGCGTTATCTTCTCGGCGTCGGGCGGCGCAGGCTCGCGACGATCGCCGGGCCGGCGGACATGAGCGTGGGCATCGACCGGCTGCACGGCTACGCCGAGGCGGTCCGCGAGGCCGGCGACGAGGCGTCCGCGAAGCGGGTCGTGGTCGGTGACTTCACTGAGGCGAGTGGGCAGCGGGCGGCCGCGGAGCTGCTCGCCGACCATCCGGACCTAGACGCGATGTTCGTGGCCTCGGACCTGATGGCCATGGGCGCCTTGCGCGCGCTGCGGGCGGCGGGCCGGCGTGTGCCCGAGGACGTCGCGGTGGTCGGCTTCGATGACGCGGCGTTCGCCGCCTACGCCGACCCGCCGCTGACCACCGTCCGGCAGCCGGTCGAGCTGATGGGCCAGGAGATGGTCCGGCTGCTGCTGGCCCGCGTCGCGGACCCGTACGCCCAGCCGACCGAGGTCATCCTCCCCACCGACCTGGTCACCCGCGACTCCGCCTGACCGCAGATCCGATTCGCGGTCGATGGTGGTGCTTATGGACATCACCATCGGCCGCACTCCATCCGGCGATCGCCGAAGCGTGGTCGATGGCGCGCTTCGTCCTTCGGCTGGTTTGGGTGGCGCGGTGGCGGTGTGCCGGACCCTTGTCGTGATATCGGGAAGGTCCGGTTCGAGCCTCAGTGGCCCGTACGGCCGTGTGCGAATAACTACAGAGGGTGCCTGCGGGTGTGGTGGGGAGGATGGCGCGCTGGTCGCGTCGTTCGCCGTCGATGCCACTGCCCGAGCCATCGCCGCCGGCCGGCGGCTCGATGACCGGACTGCGATCTGACGCCGCTGCTGGCCCCCGCCCTGCGGTCCTCGGCGGCCGAGACCCTGCTCTGACCGCCTGTGTATCCGGGTGTCGGGATGCCCAGATGCCCGGGTGTCTGTGTGTCTGTGTGGTCTGGTGCCAGGCTAGTCGGTGCGTTCCTGGGGGGAGGAGTGCTCCCAGTCGGCGAGGATCGTGCGGATGCCGGTGACCAGGAGCAGCGGTTGATCGAGCATGACGTGGTGCCCGGCGAGCGGGATCTCGATCACCGGGGCGACCCGGCCAAGCAGGTTGTACATCTCGCCGCCGATGTCGGGTGTGACCAGGCCGTTCTCGGCGCGGAACAGGGCCACCCGGCAGTGCACCTTGTGCAGCACCTCGGGCGACGGCGTCCGGTTGCCGAACACGTTGGGGTCGAACTTCCAGGTCCAGCCGCCCTCGACCGAGCCGATCGAGTTCCGGGCGATGTGCTCGATCACGTAGGGCAGCGTGTGGGTCTGCTGCGGGACGGTGCGGAACCGGGCGAGTGCCTCGGACACGGTCGCGTAGACGCGCAGCGGGCCGAACGCGGTCCGGTCGCGGGCGGCCCGCTCCTCCGGCGTGTACTCGCTGACGGGGGAGTCGATCACCACGATGCCGGCGATCCGGTCGGGGTGCTCGGCGGCGGTGGTGATCGTGACCCAGCCGCCCATGCTGTGCCCGATGACGATCGGCGGCGAGGCGACACCGGCGTCGTCGATCACGCCGATCACCTCGGCGGCCCAGGTGGACAGGGTGTAGTCGTCGCGGCGGTCGCTGTCGCCGTGACCGGAGAGATCCAGGGCGATGACCCGGTATTCGTCCGGGATCATCGGGGCGATGTGGTCCCACCAGCCGGCGTGCGCGGCGCCGCCGTGCACGAGCACGATCGCTGGTAGGTCCGGCGCGCCCCAGCACCGGTAGCTGATCCGTGCGCCCTCGACCTCGACTTCGAAGTGCTCCGGTCGGTCGTCTAGCGCATGGTCAAACCAGAACGGTGCTTCCTCGTCCATCTCCCGCTGTCCGCCATTCGGCTCGTCGGCTGTCCGCGTGATGTGGTGGTCCACGCGCGGATGATCGGTACTCCAGGCGCCCCGCGGATCGTCACCATCTCACGGCCGCGCGATCATGCCTAGGTCTCGCGCGGTCGCGGGACGAGTGGCCGATGTCGCCCGCGGTTCCGTGGGCTGTGGGCCCGTGGTCCTGGTGTGGTCGGACCGACCTATCCTGCCTGGTCAGCGTAACGCCGACAAGGCATGATCAACCTGGCTGGCATCCCAGTCAGGCCGCTGCTCCCGTTTGCTCCCGTTTCCGACGTCCTGGGTCCGAGGGCTCAGGTCAGACGCGGGGGTCCGGAGCTGGACATCCGCCTTGCTATGCCCTGGCCGCAGTCTCCTGAACTCACCGAAGCCCGCGAAGCGTCGGTCCTCACCCATGACCCGGACCATAACGCTACTCAGGGCGCCAAAACGGAGGTTCGGCCGACGATGCCAACAAGGCCGACGGGACCGACGAGACCGACGAGAGTCGCTAGACCGACGAGACAGCGTCGCGCTGCGCCAGCAGCCGACGGTAGAGATCCACATGGGCGGCAGCGGCCTGGTCCCAGCTGTGCTGGGCGGCGAGCGCCGCGCCGGCGGCTCGGCGAGCGGGGTCCGGCCCGGCGAGAGCGGCGGCGAGCTCGGCAGCCAGGTCGGCCGGGGTCGCGGCGAAGCGAACGGCACCCGCGAATACCTCGCGCAGCACCGGAAGGTCCCTGGTGACGACGGGGACCTGCGCGGCGAGTGCCTCCATGGCCGCGAGACCGAAGCCTTCCTTGACCGACGGGAAAGCGAACGCGTCGGCGGCGGCTACCAGTGAGGGCAGCTCGGCATGCGGTACCGGGCCGAGCAGCACCGGTTCCACGCCCAACTCCGCCGCCCGGGCCACTACTGCGGCGCGGTAGTCGCGGTAGTCGAACAGCGTCTCCCCGCCGGCGATCACCAGCGACGGCTTCGGCTCATCGGCGTCTGTCGGTACTTCGGGCTCTGCCGGCTCGTCGGCCTGTACCGGCCCGTCGGCGCAGGCCGACGAGCCGTCGGCCTGCGCCGGTCCGTCGGCCGGGGCCGGACGCACGCGCAGGCGGGCCATCGCCTCGACGAGGTCGAGGGTGCCCTTGCGTGGCTCGATGCCGCCGACAGCCAGCACATACCGGCCGAGCCGGTCGCGCCACGCCGCCCGGGCCGCGCGCGCGGTCGGGCCGTCGCCCGCCGCGGCGGCGAACCGGCCGGCCTCGACGCCGTTCGGGATCACCGTCGCGGTGATGCCCCAGCCCGCGGCGAGCTCCGCCGCTACGGCGGCCGAGACACAGACATGTGCGTACGGCCGGCGCAGCGCCCGCTCGTGACAGGCGATGAGCTCGGGAGTGGTGAAGGTGTCCAGATGGTGGACGGTGCGTACGCAATCAGGGACGGCGTTCGCGCTGATGCAGTCTTGGGCATGCGTGATGTCGTATCCGTTGGTGGTGACCGGGGTAGCCGGGGTGACCGGGGTAGCCGGGCCGTCCGGGCCGGCGCTCCCGTGGACATCGGTGTGGGTTCGAAAGGCGGCGCCGAGCGTGTCGATCGAGCGCAGCACCCGCTCACCGACCGTCTCGCCCTCCCGGTCCGGGAACGCCACCGCTCGAACCCGGACTGCGGGATCCACGGGCCGGAAGAATCCCAGGTCACCGCCGCGAGCGAGCGTCCATACGTCTACGCGGTGACCGGCTCGGGCGAGGGCTTCGGCGAGGCACAGCGTCGCGACTACGCCGCCCCGCGCCTTGGTCGAGTACGTCAACAGCGCGATGCGCAGCGGACGCGCCGAAGGCAACGGCTGCGGTGCGCGCGGCGGCTGCGGCTGCCGCATCGGTTGCGGCGGGCTCGGCGGTCGCGACGATCGCTGTGAGTCACCATCGGTCACGGCGTCGGTCCAGCGGGCACGCTCGCCAAAGCCCGGGTCGTCGCTACCCAGAGCGCCGATCAGCGCCGCGCGGGCGGTCGCCACCAGCTCGTCGCGGCTCGGCCCGGTCACCGGCGCCGGGCGCCAGCCGGATGCCTGGACGGCGCGCACCCGGGCGACGAAGGCCGGGTTGGCGAGCACCTCCGCCGGCAGCGCGAGCATGTTCTGTAGCCGGGTGAACGCCTGCCGGACGACGGGATCGCGTCCGGCGGCGAGAAACGCCTCGCCGTTGGTCACGGCCACTGGCCCGTCCGGTTCGGACCTGCCGGCGGGGATTCGTCGGTCCCACCGAGATTCCGGCGGCGGCGTCGGCAGCATCGTCCGGGTGGCCGGCTCCGCTGCCAGCGTGGCCGGTTCCGTTGGCGGTATGGCTGGTGCCGGCGGCGATGCCGGTGCGGTCGAACGCCAGCGGGCCAGCCGGGCGGCGTCCTGCTCGCATGAGTCGTGCAACCAGGGCAGGCCCTCCGCGCGCAGCGCCGCGTCCAGCCGCAGCGCGCGCTCGCCCGGGTCGTTGGTCGCGGTCACGGCGTCGACCAGCCAGGCGGCGGTAAGCGCGGCGAGCGTCGTCCCGCGGGTGTGCGCGGGATTCGTGATCAGTGCGGCGTCGCCGATCGGTAGCACGCCGAGTGCTATCGGTCGCCCGTCGTCGACCCATGGCCGGAACCGGTTGCGAAGGCCCGACATCGCGGCGACCGGGCCGAGCGGCACAGCACCGCCCGCTCGCCCCGCACTGCCCGCTCGCGCCGAACCGTCGGGCGCACCCGTCGGACCCGTCGAACCGGTCGGGCCTGCCGTGCCGATCGCCGCCGCGACCTCCAGCCAGGGCGCGACCATCCTGATCGCCCGGACCGCCGCGTCGAAGGCGTCGTCATGTCGCAGTACCCGCATCTCGGTGTCCTCGGGCAACACGCCGAAGGTCACCGAGAACGTGTCGTTGTCGGCGGGGAAGACCAGGCAGGAATAGCGGTCGAAGGACGCGCCGACGGTGTGGCCCCGGTTGAGCGCGGTGGCGAGCGAGCGGTCGCCACGGCGCGCGTAGAAGCGGGAATAGTAGGCGATCCCGCAGGGCACGTCGAGCTCGGGGGTCGCCGGCGCGCCAGCCGCGGCGAGCAGCTCGCGCACCGGCGAGAGCCGCCCGCCCGCGTCGACGACCAGATCGGCCTCGACGGCGCTGCCGTCCTCGAGCCGAACCCCGCGGACCCAGGGCACGTCGCCGCTGCGGCCCGGCGCGCCCGGACGGCCCGGCGAGGTCACCAGCCCGGTGACCCGGTGGCCGGCCCGGATCGTCACCCCCGGCTCGGCCACCGCGGCGGCACGCAGCGTCGCGTCGAGCAGGGCCCGCCGACAGCCGAGGACGACCAGGTCGGCCGGGTCGCCGCAGGGAAGGCCAGCGACGTCGTCGGCTGTCGAGGTCATGCTGCCGTCGCCGTCGCCGTCGCCGTCGCCGTCGACGCCCCCGGCCCCCGGCGTGCCGGTCGCACCGGCCAGACCGGTCACGCCGGTCACGCCGGTTAGCTCGGCGACCCGGATCTCGCGGGCGCCGACGGCCAGCAGCGCGTCGAGCAGATCGGGCGCCCGCGTCGCCAGCAGGAGGCGGAATCGGGCGAGGAAGGCGTGTGAATGCCGCGCCTGCGTGAGGCCTGACCGCGTGAGCGCGGCCGGCCGGTTGGCTCGGCCATCGCCGGCTCGGCCATCGCCGGCCGCGTCGGGGTCGCGGTCGACGACCAGGACCTCGCGCCCGGCGCGGGCGAGCAGGATGGCGGCGAACAGGCCGGCCACGCCGGCACCGACGATGACGACGCGTTCGGTGGCCGCTTGGGGCATGGCGGTCATCGCTCCTTGGCAGCGGCGCGGGCCGCGGTCAGCCGGTGCGCGCCGGTGGGACGCGGACGAAAGGCTGGCGCATCGCCGGCTCGCCGGCGAGCAGGCACTGCGCGTCGTAGGCGTCCGGGCGCCGGTCGCGGATGTGGTTCATGCTGCGTCGAGCGACGTGCAGCGCTTCCTCGACGTCCACGAGCGCCACGGCCATGTCCGGGTCGTTGTCGGTGGCCGCGAGCACTTTGCCGCTCGCATTCACGATCTTCGAGTTGCCGACGAAGGTCAACGATCCGAACTGTCCGACCTGGTTCGCCGACACCCAGACGACCTGGTTCTCCAGGGCGCGGACCTCGTCGTAGAGGTCGAAGCGGTAGCGCCAGCGGTCCGTGGCCAGCTCGTCGGACGGGTGGGTGCGCGACATCGGCCAGGCCGACAGGCAGACGATGACCTCCGCTCCGGTGATCGCGAGGCTGCGCGCTGACTCGGGGAAGGCCTTGTCATAGCAGATGAGCATGCCGATCCGGCCGATCGGTGTCTCGAAGGTGCGGAACTGATCGCCCGCGTCGTAGGACGCCACCTCGGCCATCGGCAGGTGCACCTTGCGGTGTCGCCCGAGCACCTCGCCGCCGCCGACGCAGACCGCGCTGTTGTAGCGATGGCCGGCGTCGCGCTCGGAGTAGCCGACGCAGACGACCATGTCACCGGCCAGCTCGACGAGGCGGGCGATCTCCGGTCCGTCCTGGTCGAGCAGCGGCGGATCGCCGATGGGCTCCGCGTCGTCCTCCTGGCAGAGCGCCTGCAGGTAGCCGCCGAGCGTCGCCTCGGGCAACGCCAACAGCTGGACGCCGCGGGCCCGCGCCGCCTCGATATGCCAGGCGACCTTGCGCATGCATTCGTCGAGGTCCCGGCCGAACGTGTCCGACACGGCTGAGATGGTGACGGCGGTCATGGTGATCCCCCAGTATTCAGTTGGGTCATGCCTGGCCCATCCCGGTCACGTGGCCGGACAGGACGGGTGTGCGCAGCCCATCCGGCCACAGCAGACAGACGCCGTTGCCGACCGTCAGCCGGCCGCAGCGAGCCGAGGCCGCCGGTGAGCTGGTGGGCATCGGCCGGTCGTCGACGTCGGCCGTGACCATTCCGAACCCCGGGAAGCAGGTCAGCCAGTCGCCGGTGGTCGCCCCGGCCGGCCGGGGCACCGCGGCCACCTCCAGCTCGGCCGCGCAGCCGCTGGACTCGGCGAGCATGCCCAGCGTCCCGACGATGCCGGCCATGCTGACGTCCTTGGCTGCCACCGGTCGGTGACGTCCCGTGAGGGAAAGCATCGCCTGCAGCTCGGCGGTGCGTCGGGTCGACGACGAGTCCCACTGGCGACCGGCGTAGCCCGGCCGCCATCGCCCGGTCAGGTCGGCGGTCACCGAGACGGCGTGCCCGGGCAGGCCGGCGCCGGCGCGGACCGGCGCGTCGGCGTGCCCGACGGCGGTGACGGCGAGCGCCGACGGCACCCCGAGCTGGGTGTGGCCGCCGAGGATCGGCACGCCGAACCGGTCGGCGGCGGCCCGCAGGCCGGCGAGCACGCGGCTGACCCGCGACGCCGTCGGCCCGGCCACCGCGTCGAGGACGCCGAGCGGCTTGGCGCCCATCGCCGCGAGGTCGTTGAGGTTGACCAGCACCCCACACCAGCCGGCCCAGTACGGGTCCCGATCGACCATCGACGGCAGGATCGCGTCGCAGGCCGCGACCATGCGGCTGCCGGGCACGGGTGCGCCGTCGTCGCCGACGAATCCGTCGCCGCCGGGGCGAATCCCGCGTAGCAGTGAGCCCAGGGGGGCTTTGGTGGTGGCGGCGAGCATCGCGACGCGGTCGATCGGCCATCGCATCAGCACATGGGGCGCGCCGCGTACGGAAGCCGGGCCGACCGTCATCCAGCCGAGCCGGCCGAAGAAACGCTCCCGAGCCGGTTGGACCGTCGCGTCGAAGCGCAGCGCGCCGGCCGCCTCGGCATGCGCGCACGCGGCCCGGACCAGCGCCCCCCCGACGCCGGCGTAGCGTTCCCTCGCCCACGCGGCCACCACCAGCCGGCCGCCGTGCCACCAGCCGATGTCGTCGCCACGCCAGGCGGGCGTCGGACCGAGCCGTACCCCGCCGATCATCTCGCCGGCACCCGGCCCGTCGAAGAGGCGGGCCACCAGCACGACGGTGCGCGGGTCGTCGTCGGCCTCGTCGAGATCCCCCGTCGGCCCGTCGTCGAACATGCCCTGCTCGTCGACGAAGACCGCCCGGCGCAGCCGGCGGTAGGCGGCGATCGTCGCCGCGTCCCGCGCCTGTTCGATCCGGTACTCGGGGCGGCGCAGCAGCGTGCCGGGGTCACCCCAGACCGCGAGCGTGTCCACGGCGCGCGGCGCGCGGACGGGGGACGGATCGGCGGTGAGCAGCGCGGGCCCGGCCCCGCCTGGGGCCACCGCCGGATGGGCGAGGTCCGACGTCTCTGCCGGATCGGCGACGAGGTCGGCGATCCGGGCGGCCTGAGGCGTCTGGGACGCCTGGGAGATCTGGGATGCCTGCTGGGTCTGCCGCTCGGATTCCGGCCGGGCGGACCCGGCGCCGGGATGCCTGAGACTCGCCGACGCCACCGCCCCGGGATGGCGGCCCCGCCCCCCGTCCAGCATGCCGATCGTCAGCATCTGGGGTTCCCGCCGAACCGCCCCGGCCGCCCCAGAAGTCCGTTCGCGTCGCCCAGCCATGGTGGCCGTGAACGCCTCACACTCGCAGCCGCAGCCGGTGACGGGGTCACGAGCCATAGCTCAGCCTCCTGCCTCGGGCAGCGCCGAGCAGGCGCCGCAGGCGGCGCAGCCGGCGCCCTGGTCGGCGCCGCGCATCCCGGCTGCGTGTAGCGCCGCGGCGACGCGGCGCGTCACGTCGGCGACTACCGCCGGATCCGGCGCGCGGGCGCCGTCCTGGGCGGCGAGTGTCCCAGCCAGCGGCCGGAACGGGACGAGGAACGGGTAGACGCCTAGGTCGATCAGCCGCTGCGCGCCGGCGACCAGGTCGTTCGGATCTTCGCCCAGGCCGATGAGCAGGTACGTCGAGACCCGGTTGCGCCCGAAGATGCGGACGGCTTCGGACCACGCCGCCTCGTAGTCGGCGAGCGGGACGGTCGCCTTGCCCGGTGTCCAGCGGGCCCGGACCGCGTCGTCGAGCGACTCGATGTGGATCCCGATCGCGGTCGCGCCGGCCGACCGCAGCTCGGCGAGCACGGCAAGGTCCGCCGGCGGCTCGCACTGGATCTGGATCGGCAGGCCTGGGACGGCGGCGAGTACGGCCTTCGTCGCCTCGACGAGCAGGCGTGCGCCCCGGTCGGGCGCGGCGGTGCTGCCCGTCGTCATCACCAGCTGGCGCACGCCGTCGAGCCGGACCGCGGCCTCGGCGACCTCGGCCAGCTGCTCGGGAGTCTTGAGCCGGGTCGTCGCCCCGGCCCGCAGTGACTCCTCGATGGCGCAGAACCGGCAGCGGTCTGGCTCCCGATAGCGCACGCAGGTCTGCAGCACCGTCGTCGCGAGCACGTCGGCGCCGTGCAGCCGGGCGATCTGCTCGTACGGGACGCCGTCGGCGGTGGCCAGATCGTAGAACCGCGGCCGGCGCACCGGCTCGACGGGCACGCCCAGGTCCGTGCCGTCGTACAGCAGCCGGCCGGCGTTCACCTCGTACCGGCTGGTCGCGACGATCGGCAGCGCCACGCCCCGGCCGGCCAGCAGGACGTGGCCGTCGTCGCTCGGTCCGGCGCCGGCGGTGCGGCGCACGGGGGCGGTGAGCCGGACGCCGTGGACGGCCAGGCCAATCCTCGTGTCCAGGCTGGAACCGGCGCCGGCAGGGGTTCCGGCGGCGGTTCCGCTTCTGGCCGCCTCGGTGGGGGTGGGCGGCGGCGTCATCAGAACATGTAGGTGGAGTTGATGATCGCGCCCTTGCGCGCGTAGTGGATCACGCAGTCTTGAATGTCCAAAGGGTGTGCGGGAATGGCGCCCTCGATCAGGTCCTCTTCGCGCAGGCCGTGCAGCGAGAGGCCGAACCGGCAGACGTAGACCTTCCCGCCCTCCTTGATGAAGGTCTCCAGCTGGTTGTTGATGTTGTGCTCGCCAGCGAAGGCCGAGTCGCCGGTGTGGGGGAATCCGCGGGTGGCCATGGCGTTCATCGCGCCGGGGCCGTAGAAGTAGATGACCGACTCAAAGCCCTTGCGCAGCGCGCGGGTGGCCTGCAGGATCGCCACGAAGCTGACCGATGACTCATGCGCGATACCGTGGATCAGCGTGAGGTAGCTTTCGCCGTTCTCCGCCTGGTAGTCGGGGAAGATCTTCGTCGAGCCGTAGAGGTTGCTGCCTGGCGGCAGCGACGGGTGCGGAACCTCGGTCAGGCTCTGCTGCTCGAGCTCGGTCAGCTCCATCTGGCGGCGACCCTTTCTGCCTCTGCGCGTCCGCGCGTCGTCTGACGTGCGTCTGGTTTTTCCGGTCGATCGGTTGATCGTTTGGTCGTTCGTTCGTCGCTGGTTGTTCGTCCGCTCGTTCCGGTGCTGGCTCGTTCCGGTGCTGGTCAGGGGCTCGTGATGGTGGCCGGTCCGGGCGGTCGTGGTGGTGGGCGGTCGTGGTGGCGGGGTCGGGTTCCCGGCGGTCTGGGCTGGTCTGGTGTGACTGGCACGGTTCCACTCTGAGCGGGCGGTGCCCGACCGTCTGTGGTCCCGCTGTCGGCCTGGCTGTCCGGATCGCCGGCGCCGCTGGGCGGCTGGAAGACCGGTGCGCCGGCGGGCGGGGAGCCTGGTCGGGGTGAGCCGGGCGTGGCTTGATCACGCGACGGCCGCGGCCCGGGATCAGGTCACGCCCGATCCGTAGAGGGCCTGGAAGTTCTCGGCGAAGACCAGGCGGGCGAGCTCGCCGTCGCCGACGGCCGCCGACAGCCGGGCGAACTCGCCCGGCTGGTCACCCCACGGCTCGTCGCTGGCGAACAGGAGCCGGTCGTGGCCGATGCCGCGGCGTTCGATCTCGGCGGCCAGCCAGCGGGGGGCAAAGCCGACGGCCCAGCTCGTGTCGGTGTAGACGCGCTTGCCGGCGGCGATCCAGTCGAAGAACCGGCCACCGATCAGCTTGATGTGCCCGCTTACTCCGCCGCCGAGGTGGACGAGGTGGATACGAACGTCGTCGCCGTAACGGTCGACCAGAAGCCCGACGAGGTCGATGTCGGATGCCGCGCCCGGTGAGGTGTGGACGTGGACGACCAGGTCGTGGGCGGCGGCCGCTGCGAAGATGGCGTCGAGCTGGGGCGCACACTCCGCGGCGTCGGCGCGCCCGCCGAGCAGGAAGCTCAGCTTCAGGGCGACGACCCCCGGCTCGCCCGCGAGCGACAGCGCCTCCTCGGTCAGCGCGGCGTCCGCGGGCCGCGGCGAGACCCACAGGCCCGCCCGGATCCGGTCGTCGGCCTGGGCGGCCTCGAGGCACAGCTCGTTGAAGCCGAACGTGACGCCCACGTCGGGGACGCCGTAGTTCGGGATCACGATGGTCCGGGCGGTACTCTCCCGGTCCAGGTCCGCCTTGAGCTCGGCGATCGTCGCCCGGGCTCCGAGGTCCGGCGTCACTGGCGGTCCACCGTAGAACCCGAAGGGCGGCAGGACGCCGAGATGGCGGTGCGCGTCGTGTACTTCTCGCAGCGGCACGGCCACAGTGAAGCACCCAGTGGTTTCCGTTGTGCAACTTTGTCAACGCTATCGGGTGGTCTTACCCGAACGTGGTGTCGGGAGCGACGTCACGCGGTGTGATTCCGGGTGTTGGGTCACGCTTCTGAAGCACTGATGCTGAGAGTTACATTAGTTGTTCGGAGCGTAGACGGCGCGAGTCGGACTAGGGCTCAAAGCTGGGACTTTGGTCCCCTCCCGGGGGACAAGCGGGGGACGTAGGCTGATGTCACACCCCGACGGGTTGAGTCTCCTGCGTTCCCCCCGTACGCAAGGAGTCGCAAACGTCGGGGTGCCCACGTTTCTTGGGGCTACCCGGCTCGTCATCCTTTTTGCGTTCGATCCGCGATTTCGGGGTATCCGTACCCCCGATGTGTGGCTGATGAGCTAGTCGGTCCGCACCGCGGCCGGCCGTCTGCCACCGCCCAGCGGCCACTCGCGCCGCCTTCGCTGCTCCGCATCCCTGACCGCGGTCGCCGGTGGCCCGCCGCCGCATCTCCGCCCAGCCGAGAGCGGTAGAGCCTGCGCTCGTTTCGTCGTCGTCGTCGTCGTCGTCATCATCATCATCATGACGACGACGTTTCCCGTGCCCACCGGGTGGCCGCGGCTGTGACCGCACTTTCTCGCGAGCCTGTGGTCGGTTCTCCGGAGCTCTCCGCGGGGACCGTCCCAGACCCTGGCGGCCAACCGGGCAAACAGCCGCCGTCTGGCTTTTCGGCGGGTGGCCGAGATGACGGCAATCGGGATGTGCGCGCCGCTGGTGAGGTGAAGTGGGTGGGATGAGGGCTGGTCGCGAGGGCGAAGGCAGGAGTGCTCCGTGACGATGGGCGGCGATGCGGGAGGGTATTCGGATCTCGTTCTCCGAGATACGGCAGGCCGGATTGGCCGAGAGCGGTTAACGTCTGTTGACAGCGGTGGTGTCGACGACATCGGGGACGACGACATCGGAGGTGCGAACGACGGCTGTCTTGGGTCGGGCTGTTCGGTGCTTCCGGTCATCGGCGTCCGCCGCCACGCCCTCCGGGCGATTTCGGCGGAGGGTGTGCCGACGCTTGGTCCTCGGTTGGTCGTCCTTTCGGCCGAGGAGTTTGCCAGCTGAGGGGGACCGTCGGCATCGCGCCAGGACAGTGCCGTGTCCGGCCACGGGCCGGGGCCTGGAAAGACCTGGAAGACCCGGAGCATCCGAACTTCGGGTGATGCCGTCGGGAAGACAGGGGGAACGAGTGCGGGTGCCAGCGGCGAGAATCGTCTTTTCTGAGGCTGACCGGGCACAGATCACCGCGGCGGCGACGGAGATCCTGTCGAGCGGGCAGCTCACGCTCGGGGCATACACCCGCGACTTCGAGGACGCCTTCGCGCATGCGCACGGTGCCCCCTTCGCGGTCGCGGTGAACTGTGGGACCGCGGCACTCGAGATCATTCTCCGGGCCATCGGGGTGACCGGTGCGGACGTCGTGCTGCCGACCAACACCTTCGCGGCGACCGCGTTCGCCGTGCTGCGCGCCGGCGGGCGCCCGGTGTTCGCGGACGTGAGCCCGCGCACGCTCGCGCTGTCGGCGGCCACCGTCGAGGCCGCGCTGACGGCGGACACCAAGGCCGTCGTCATCGTGCACATCGGTGGTCTCATCCCGGACGACATCGGTGAGGTCCAGGCGTTGTGCGCCGCTCGCGGACTGATGCTCGTGGAGGACGCCGCGCATGCCCACGGGTCGACCCGGGCCGGCCGGCACGCCGGGTCGTTCGGCGCGGCCGCCGCGTTCTCGTTCTATCCGACGAAGGTCATCACGAGCGGTGAAGGCGGAATGATCCTGACCGCCGACGAGCGGATACGGGACGAGGCGCTGCTCTTCCGCGACCAGGGGAAAGCCGGTTTTCTCGGCAACGTGCACATCCGGGAAGGCTATGCCTGGCGGATGAGCGAGCTGCACGCCGTCACCGGTCTGGTACACCTGCGCCGGCTGCCGGAGTTCCTGGCGAATCGTGCCCGGGTCGCCGCTCTCTATGACGCCGCCATCGACGAGATCGCCGGTGTGGAACGCATCCTGGTGCCGCCCGGAGACGTCAACAACTATTACAAGTACGTCGTACTTCCCCGGCCCGGTGTCGACCGTTCTTCCCTGCGCAAGGAGCTCAAGGAGAGACACGGGGTCGGGCTGGCGGGCGAGGTATACGAGGCGCCGTTGCACCAGCAGCCGGTCTTCGAACAGCACGCCGGGGGAGCGCTGCCCGTCGCCGAGGACCTCTGTGCCCGGCACATCTGTCTGCCTGTTCATTCGGACATGACCGACCAGGAGGCGGACCACGTTTTGACGGCGCTGTCCGCGGCGCTGCGGACTCTTACCCTGGCCGGCTGACGAGTCGCCCAATGTGCCGCACGCCGGGTGCCGCCGGACGAATCGGCGTCGCCGTGCGGCGGTTCCGGGGATCTGGCCTGACTGGCTGGCCGCCTCATCCGGCTTATCCGGCCGGTCCGGCCCGTTCGTCCAATCCGTCCAATCCGTCCTATCCGTCTTCATCGCCCGCTGGAGCCCGAACGGGCCGGCGGCGGACGAGTTCTGGTCGTTGTCCTCGTCGCGTCGGCGGCAGCACTCCTCTTTGGAGCACAGACATGCGAGTTGCGGTTACTGGTGGTTCCGGATTCATCGGCGCTCATGTCGTCGACCGCCTGCTCGACGCGGGCCATGAGGTTCGTGCGCTGGACCTGGACGTGCGCGGCTGCGACCCACGAGCCGACGGCCGGGTGGCCGACGTCCTGGACCTCGACTCGATGGCCGCCGCGCTCGACGGATGCGAGGCGGTGTTCCACATCGCCGGTATGTCGAACGTTGACATCGCCTTCGCCGACCCTGTGGGCACCGTGCGGCTCAATGTCGAGGGCACCGGCAACGTCTGCGAGGCGGCCCGCCGGTGCGGCTTGCGCCGGGTACTGTTCGCCAGCACGGTCTGGGTCTACGGAGCCGTTCCCGAGACGCCCGGCGCGCAGCCGGAAATCCGTACCGGTGCGGGCTCTGCCCGTTCCCATGGGCGTATCGATGGCCATCCCGATGGCCATCCCGATGGCCACCCTGATGGCCGCGAGCACGGGCGCGGGCACACGCACGGCCATGGACTGACGGAGGACTCGTTCATCGAGCTTGACCGGGCCGGACACGTCTACACGTCCACCAAGCTCGCGGCGGAACTGCTCCTGCACAGCTATCGGGAGACCTACGGTCTGCCGTTCACGATCCTGCGCTACGGCATCCCGTATGGGCCGGGAATGCGTGATGAGCTGGTACTCGCCCGGTTCGTCGCTCGGGCGCTCGCTGGTGAACCGCTGACGGTCGCTGGCGACGGCCGACAGTTTCGTCGCTATGTCTATGTACGAGACCTCGCCGACGCCCACGTCCGCGCATTGACGACGTCGGCGGCCGAAAACGCGACGATCGCGCTCGAGGGAGCCGAACGGATCAGCGTGCTTGACATGGCCGAGGCGGTCCGCGCTCATTTCCCGGGCATCGAGATCGAGCACGTTCCCGCGAGACCCGGCGACTATCGCGGCAGGGAAGTGTCGGCCGACCTGGCCGCGGACCTGCTCGGCTGGCGGCCGACCACCTCGTTCCAGGACGGCGTGCGCCAGTACATCGAGTGGTACCGAGCCAGAGCCGGCTCCCGGGCCGGCGCGGGCGCGGGCGGGGATTCGCCCGAGGCCGGCGCGGAGCGAACGGCTGCCGGCAGGTCCTCGGCGACCCGACCGCGGACCCCGGCGGTCGTCCCGGCCGCGGCCGGCGTCCCCGCCACCTCGGGAGAGCGGTGATGACCGCGCAGCCCGGCCGAGGGCCGGGCGCGACGCGCGCCTTCGGCGACCCGGCCCAGATCCCGACCGTTCCGTTCCGGCCCCAGGACGTCCCCACGGCGCCTGACTCCGGAGTGTCCGGCGGATCGGCCAGGCAGCCTCGGAGGGCCCGTGGCGCGCGCGACAGCGCCCCCCTGGCCGGCGCAAGCGGGCTTCCCGTCCCGACCGCTCGGCCGCGGCCGAGCGGCGGTGCGCTGCTGCTCACCGGCTCGCTCGGCATGGGGCACCACGTCATGGCCCAGGCGTGCGCCACGTCGCTCGAGGCACGGCAGATGCGAGTGCGGACATTGGACAGCCTGCGGATGCTCGGCGGTCCCGGCGGTCGGCTAGGTGAAGCCGTGTTTCGGGGGATGGTTGGCGTTCCCGGCTTTTACGACGCGTTCCACTTCAACCAGTTGCGCACCGGCGGGCGGGTCGCCACAGCCATCGACGCGGTCTCCAGCCGATTTCTGGTGCCGCGGATGCGTGACGAGTTGACCACCGAGCCGGTAAGCATCGTCATCTCGATCTTTGCCACCGGCGCCGCGGCGGCGAGCCGGGTGAAGTCGGACTTTCCTGGACTGATCACCGCGGTGTTCTGCACCGACGTCTGTCCACATCGGCTGTGGGTGCACCAGAATACTGATCTTTACCTGGTCACCTCCGAGACGGCGGTGCGCTACGTGCGCCGCTTTCATCCGGACGCCGCGGTCGCCGTCGTGCCCGCGCCGGTGCGTGCGCCCTTCTACGAGGCGCCGACCCAGCGCGAGGCCCGGCTGGCCTTCGGTATCCCGCTGGAAAGTCCCTGTGTGCTGTTGATGTCCGGTTCGTGGGGGCTGGGCCCACTGGTCGAGGCGGCGGAGGTGCTGGCCAGCGCCGGCGTGTGGGTGTTCGCGGTCGCCGGTCACAACGCGAAGCTGGCCCGCAGGCTCGCGTCGCTGGCCGAGCGTGAGCACAGGGTCATCCCGTTCGGCTTCACCGACCGGATTCCCGAGCTCATGGCCGCCGCCGATCTGGTGGTCACCTCGTCGGGCGACACCTGCAGCGAAGCTCGGGTGATCGGCCGCGATCTGTTGCTGCTCGACGTCGTCCCAGGCCATGGCCGCGACAATCTTCAGGGTGAGCTGGAGAAGGGCGGTGCCGAGGTCGCTGGCGGTGACCCCCGGTCGCTAGCCCGTTCGGCGCTCGCCGCCCTCGATCGGGTGAAGCCACCGACCCGGCGGCTCGCGCGCGGCCCCGAGGACTGGGAACGAGCCTTCGGCGTCGCGTTGGCCCAGGTCGGCCTTACCCCCGGCCGGTGAGGCCGGGCGCGGGGGCGTCCGGCAGAGCGGCGCCGCGGGCCCATCTGGGGCTGGTCCGGGGCGGATGCCGAGGCACCGGGCTGATGCCGGTCGGATTCGGCAGCGTGGTCCGGCTCCGCTGGCACGCGGACGGGAGCCGTCGGTGAGCGACGCTCTCACCTATGGGCTGCCGGCGGCCGTAGGGTCGGCGGCCCTATATGGGGTGGCGCCGCTGGCGCAGGCGGTCGCGGCGCGTCGTGAGCAGGCGGGCACCGGGTTGGGGCTGGGTCTGCTGGCCCGGCTCACCCGCCGTCCGCTGTGGCTGCTCGGCCTGGCTATCGAGGCGGTGGCCTTCGTCCTCGAGGTGTACTCCCTGTCGGTGGCGCCGGTCGCCATGGTCGGTCCGGTGATGGCGCTCGACATGATCGTGTTCACGCTGCTCGCCGGCCGGGCGCTGCGCGAGCACGTCAGCCGGCTGGGCGCGGCGGCGATCTGCGTCATGGTCCTCGGTGTCGGCCTGCTCGCCTACGCGTTCGAGGAGCACGGCGACGTCGGCTCGCTGGCGAGCACGCGGGTGCTGTTGCTGTTCCTGTCCGCCGGGCTGGTGTTCTCCCTGCTCGCCGCCGTCGGCGCGAACCGGGCGGCGGCCCGGCGCCGGGTCGCCGCCGCCGCGCTTGGGTTCGGGGTGGCCGCCGGAACGGCGTATGCGATCGCCACGCTTGCCACCCGGCAGTTCGGGCTCACACTCGACGAGAGGCGCTCCGGCGACTTTCTGAACGGCTACCTGGTCGAGCTGTTGCGGACTCCGGCGCCCTACCTGCTGATTGTCTTCTCCGTGCTCGCGGTCAGCCTCGAGCAGCGTGGCTTGCAGGGACAGGCCGCCGTGGTTGCCTTCCCGGTGACGAGCGGCGTCTCGGCGTTCCTGCCCGTGGTGCTGGGCCTGACGATGTTCGATGAGCCGGCGCCCGACGGCTGGCATTTCGTCGCGTTCGTCGGCGCACTGTTGCTGATCGCCGCCGGTATCGCGGGGCTCGCCCGCGACCGCGCGGCCGCCGTGAGCGCGAGCGAGGCGTCCGCCGCCGACTGGGCGGAGGATCCGGCGAAGGCGACCGAGCCGGCCGGGGATCCGACCGAGCCGGCCGGGGATCCGACCGAGCCGGCCGGGGATCTGGCCGAGCCGGCCGGGGATCTGGCCGAGCCCGCCGAGGATCTGGCCGCGCCGGCCGGGGACCTGATCGGGAAGCCGGCCGAGGCACGGCCGGCTGGCGTGCCGCTGCCGGGGATCACGTCGCGAGCCTGGTCACAGCCGATTCCGGGGCGCACGGCGCCGGGCTCGCCCGAGCAGGAGCGAACTCGGCGTGAAGGCTCTGGGAACCGCGAGGGCCCGGCGAACAGCGTCCAGCGGTACCCCGGCCAGCCGGGAGGCGGCTAGTGCAGGGACATTCCGCGCGTTTGTCGTATCCGGTGGGTGCCGGTTGCGCAGGTGGCAAGCCAGCCAGCAAAGCGTGACCGTTCGTGCGCTGACTGTTATTAGTAGAACAGGCCGGCCGCCCGGGTTCACCCCCCGATCGCCCGGGCGCCCGGCCGTCCACCCGTCGCTCGTCTGAGCACCCCCCGATCCGCCTTCCCCACCGATCGGCGGGTCGGGGGGTGCTCAGGTCCGCCGCCCGTCCAGGCGGGCCCGGCTGTCCCGGGCCCCACCTCGGTCCTGTCGAAGGCCGTGAGGTCGAGGGCCGGCGGCCCCCGACCTCACGGCCAGGCGGAGCCGCCGGCGACGCGGACGGTCAGGCCGTTGCGAGGCCGCCGGGCGGGGCTGGTCGGGGCTGATCGGGGTTGCAGGGATCGTGGTGTGGTCAGCTGTGAAAGCGCTCGATGGCCTTGCGGACGCGGGAGTTGGCCTGGGCGAATGTGATCTTTCCATCGACGTAGGCCGACAGCGCGGCGCGTCGGACGCGTTCGACCCTTGGGTCCTCGAGCGGGGTGTTGAGCAGGTTTGTCGTGGCAGTGGCCACGGCGATCACCTCCCGGTGCCGGGGACAGATGAGAAACGAAGGAACCGTGTTGCGGAATGAGGAGCCGGTGAGTGATGCCGCGACGCTGCGGCGGTGATGGCGGCGGCGCTGCCGCCACGTGAGGGGGATGGTGCGGTTGCCGTGCCGGTACTGAGGTCCGTGGGCGCCGCTACGAGGGGGGCGCGGCCAGCGGACCGATGATCGGTGCGGCATACCGCGCCTGGCCGGGCGCCACGGCCGTGTGGGCGCGGGCGGGCCGCTGGCGGCCTGCCATCGCGGCCAGGGCCGGGCGGGTCGCGGAGGCCGGGGAGACGCGTAGGCGGTGACCGCGTGGCGGAGCCGGCTGCAGCGCGTGCGCCGCGCGGGTCCAGCTCTTCGCGATCACGGTCGTGCTCCCTCTCGTGTCTACAGGCGGTGTGCCCGCACACCTGCATCGGGCCGGCAGGTCACCTGGATAGGATGCGAACGGGTGGTGCAAGCGATGTCTGCAAGTACCACGTCTGCGAGCACATCGTCTGCGAGCGCGATGTCTGCAAACACAGGTGCCGCCGAGATATCGCACCGTTCGACCTAGCGGGGCGAACGTTCCATCAACGCAGCCCGACCGGACCTCTACAAGAGTGCGCGACAGTAGGCGTGTGCGCAAGAGCCAAAAGGGCCGTGTCGGGACGTTCGGCGCTGCGGCTTCGTTCCCGCGCCTGCAACGCCGTTCCGACAACGCGCGGTCGCTGCCGGTGGCCGGCCACCCCGCCGCCTTGTGCGCGCCTCCTCGTGGAGCACGCCGGAAGTGCGCCGGTGCTCACCGCGGGCGGTTCAGGCAACGCCGACACTGGGGATCCCGGTGCCCGGCAGCGGGCGTGCGGCGTGCATCTGTCCGTCCGCCGGATGGGTGCATTCGGCATACATCCTCGGCCCGGCGGCCAGGTCGCCGCCCGGCGAGTCCCGGGTGGTGTCCCGGATGGCACGAGTGACCTGGGAGAGGGCGCTCGGCGGTGGGCCCGGAACGGGGCGTCGAAGGTGGATCCGTGGCGGGCTACCGGAGGGCGGATCCGTGGCACGTCGAAGGCGGATCCGTGGCGGCGCCGAAAGACAGGCGGCACCGGGCCGGCGCCGTCCGGGCTCGGGCGGCGCCGGCCCGGCGGGCGATCCGGCGAAAGGAGAACCAGGTCAGCCCGGTCAGCTGGGGCGGGTACACCCGAGGCCGACCGGATCGATGGAGCATGGCTGGCCAGCCGGGGACACGGCAATCTCTGTCCCCATGGCTGCCGGACCCTTGCCGAGGAACTCGGCCGGGTAGGGCGACGAGGCCTCAGTGGGCCGACGAACGCAGGTTGAACTCGCCCTCGCGGGCGCCCGACAGAAATGCGTCCCACTCGGCGGCCGAGAACGCCAGCACCGGGCCGGCCGGGCTCTTCGAGTCCCGCACGACCATGCCGCCGCCCAGTGGCGCCACCTCGACGCACATCCCGCCGGCGCCGTTGCTGTAGCTGCTGGTACGCCAGTCAAGCTGGGCCACGTCGACGTCGGCCAGCGACGGCTTCGCGTATTTGTTCACTTCATTTCCTCCGCTATGGATGAAATCATCTGTATTGACTCTTCTGGGCTCAGCGCCGAGGCCATCAGGTAGTCGAGCTTCACTCTATAGCGTCGAATTTCCGAAGGTCGTTCGAGGTAGAGGCTTCCGGCCGCTTCTTCTATATAGACCACTTCGTGGTCGCCCGAGTCGGGAAATCCCAAGATAGAGAATGTACTACCTAGTCCGGCATGTGCGCCGACGGAGAACGGAAGCGCCTGGATCGTGACATTGGGCAGTTCTGACTGTTTGCGCAGCCACTCCAGCTGGCGGCGCATCACCGCCGGCCCGCCGATCGTTCGGCGCAGCACGGCCTCGTCGAGGATGACCCATAGCCGCGGCGGGTTCTCACCGGTCAGCCGGCTCTGCCGATCCAGGCGGAGCGAGACCATGCGGTTGACCTCTTCGTCCGGGCTCTGGGGCGCCTCGGCGCGGATGACGTGCCTGGCGTAGTCGGCCGTCTGGAGCAGGCCGTGCACCAGCTGTGACTCGTAGACGCTGATCGAGGCGGCGTCGCCCTCCAGCCCGATGTAGATCTCGAACCAGGCGGGCACCACGTCGTGGTAGTCGTGCCACCAGCCGTGCCGGCGAGACTCCCTGGCGAGCGCCAGCAGCGCCTCACGATGCTCGTCGTCGTGTACTCCGTAAAGGCTCAGCAGGTCCTGCACGTCGCGGGTGCGCACCGGAACCCGGCCGTTCTCCAGCCGGCTGACCTTCGAGACCGAGCAGCGCAGTAGGTCGCAGACCTCCTCGACGGAAACGCCGGCCGCTTCGCGCAGCCGCCGTAGCTCGGCGCCCAGGCGCCTGCGCCGCACCGTCGGGCCTCCGCTCGTCGCCATCGTGCCTGTCCTCCCGGTTACGTCCGTTGCGCGCGCGCCCGCAGGCTCGGCCGTCACCGGGTAGGGCGCCGTCGGCAGTGCGTCTGCTCCGGAGGATTGCGGCGTCTCGGCGACCGTTTCCGGCGTCCGGGGCGTGAGCGTCTCCGGTGTGGTCGACCACGGCCGTGGCTCCGCTGTGGTGGGCGGCGGCCCGGCCGCGCGCGGCCGGCCCGGTTTCGCCGGCTGTTTCGGCTTTGACGGCATCGTGGCTGCCTGTACTCCTTCCGCGGTTGCCGGCTCGCCGGTCGTGCCGGGTCCACTGGTGGTCTCTGACGTGGCCGCGGTCGCCGTGCCCCCGCATGCGTCTGGCAACGCGGACCGGTCCGCCGGTGTCCCTCGGTGGGGGTTCACCGCGTCCGGCTGGTGCTCCTGTGCAGGTCCCAGGTTCATCCGTACTGGGTTGATCGGCTCCGACTTGTCGTTGCGTCTGGCCACCGGTCCGCCACCGTCCTTGCATGCCACCGAGCATCCCGTAGCGAAACCCTTACAGAAGCTCTTGCATATGCGTCCGGCGGGCGCCATGCTTCCGATCTGTCCTCACCTTGAGTGGCAGGAATACGCCTCAGTGTGAGAAGTTGACGGCGGATGCATGCGTGGGGGGAGCGTGGCGGTGATCGCTACCGCGAGCCGGCAAGCCGGCCAGGTGAGCAGTCACGCGTGCCACGCCGGGCCACACCACCCGTTCGTCCATCACGGAGATCAACCGTGGACTCGGCGCCGGCGTCGACGTGTGCGGGGTGTCACTCCCGCCGCCAGTGCGACGCGGACTGACCGTGACCCGGACGCGACCGATGAGCCGCGGCTGCGTCACAGGCTGTCCGGTCGGGCCCGCGGGCCGAGCAGACTGTCGGGGCCCGGGTCGGCGGGTGCACCGTATTCGACGCCACCAGCGTGTTCCTTCCGCGTTGGCCCCCTATTTTCCCAGTCCACCACCGCGACGGCCCGGACGTGCACCAGTTCGGTGATCCGGGCCGTGGCGGCCGATATTTCCTGGAGTTCCGATGACCTCGCGGCTTCGTGTCCGGACCTGTGGCGCCATCACCCCGCGGGTCCGGCCCAGACCGGTCGAATGGCCGGCTGCGTCGAACGAGTCGACGCCCCCCGCCCGGGACGTAGCCAGCGAGGACTCGTCCGAAAGCTTCGGAGTGATCGTCTTCGAGAGCGGGTCGCGACAGGCCCGCCGCGTCGTCCTCGCCTTCGAAACCCCGCTGGCAGCCGCGGCCTACGCCGTCGAGCACCAGCTGCCGGACTATCTGGTCGCCCCACTGTCCTTCCTCGCCCCGGCGGGCGTGCCACGGTCCTGACGCTCGCGGCAACCAAGGCGCGCTCGACGCGCTCGACGCGCGACCGGCGAGCACCGCCGGCCGCTTCCGTTTCCGGTGCGGGTCTGCTCGTCCGGGTGCCGACCGCGGCGTGGCGGTCGGTGGGTCGTTCGTCTTTCAGAGCGCCTGGGTTTCCCTGTTGTCCGTGGGGCCTATCCGCTCTGGCGACGGCGGTCGCTCCCGGTCTGCGGATGACCCGGCACCGCTGTCCTGAAAGGCGTGACGACGATGACCCGCCCATACCTGGTGTTTGACGGAGATGGCGAGCTGGTCGGCAGCTTCCCGGACTGGGAGGCCGCGCACCTCTGGGCCCACCGGCGCTCGGCCGAGCCGCTGACCCCTCAGCCGGTGCAGATCGAGGACCGCGCCGGCCGGCGCACCTGGACGGTCGAGGGAGGCGGCTGCCGCCTCACGGTCTGGCGTCGTCGCGTCGAGTACGGCTACTGCGTCGAGGAACGCCGCCCCCAGGTGGTTCCCTTTCGTACCCACGCCTGGGCCTCCTGACCTCGCTGGGACGCGCGACGCGCCCCAGCCGCCGTGAGGTGCGGTCGCCTCACCAGACCTGCGTGCCCATGCCCAGTGGGTCGGCACGCTGATGTTCCCGCGCCGCGCTCGCCATCGCGTCCGCTACGTCCGCGTTCCCCGACAGTGCCTCGTGATCAGTACTTCGGCAATGGGCACTGACGTGGACGGCTGGGCGAACTCTGAGCGTCGCATCCGATGAGAGCCTGCGCCGCGCGCCCGCGCGCCCGCGCGCCCGCGCGCCCGCGCGCCCGCGCGCCTGTGCGCCTGTGCGCCTGTGCGCCTGTGCGGCGTTGGCGTCGACGTTGGCGAGGGCGGCGCCTCCAGCTCGTAATCTTCCAACCGCCGGTGTGCAGGGCGGCTACCGTAACGTGGGCGGACCTGGACAAGACACCGCGCGAACATTGCCGAATCATGGTCGTTACCGGGCCGACACGATCTGCCACGACACAGAGTCGATCAAAGACCTGGCCGTCCGTGGTCGCGGAATCAAGCAGGGGTCAACCCGAAGACGCCTACGTGCCAAGTCAGTTTAAAGACAGGCTTAGGCGCGGACCTCGCCTTATGTCCTCGTTGCTACGGTTCGGGGGCGCTGCTACGATGTATGCATTTAGCGTCGGAAATGCATGCGGGGGAGCATTGCTGTGGCCAGGGCCAAGCCTGACTGACGTTCTCGCGGGGAATTTGACGCGGACGAACGGCGGTCGTCATCGATAAGACGGCCAGCCGTGCGGCCATGTCTGGCCGTCTGTGAGTGGCGCTGTGGTCGAGGGCGGAGTCTCCGCTCGATGAGTCCCTGTAAGCAGACGATCGTGGCCTCGGTGCGCCGTCACGGTTGGCTGGTCGGCGGTGAACGAGTGTTCCCGGCGGTGTCTGCCACACGGGAATGGCGACGCGAAGAGACTCTTTGACACCCAGGAAGTGGTCGATGATTTCGGTTACCGGTGAGGGTCTCACGCTGGAGCAGGTCCGCCGCGTCGCGGTCGGTCGCGAGAGCATTGAGATCTCGGAAGTCCAGTTGAAGGCGGTGGCCGCGGCCCACCGGCGCGTGCAGGAGTGGGGTGTGCAGGAGCGGCCGGTGTACGGCGTGAACACCGGCTTCGGCGAGAACGCCCGCGTCCGAGTGCCGGCCCAGTACCGCACGCAGTTGCAGGAGAACCTGCTGCGTGGCCATGCCGCCGGTGCCGGCAACCCACTTCCCCAGCGGGTCGTGCGGGCGATCGCCCTTGCCCGTATCAACTCGCTGGCGAAGGGCTACTCCGGGGTCAGCACGGAGACCCTTCAGCTCATGGTGGATCTACTCAACTCCGGCGTGCACCCCGTCGTGTACGAGCAGGGCTCGCTCGGCGCGAGCGGTGACCTGTCGCCGCTCAGCCACCTCGCCCTGCCGATCATCGGCGCGGGGCAGGTCGAGTACAAGGGCGAGATCGAGGACAGCGCCGTCGTCCTCGACCAGCTTGGCCTCAGCCCCATCGAGCTTGGTTTCAAAGAGGGGCTTGCGCTCATCAACGGCACGTCGGCGATGACCGGCATGCTCTCGGTCCTCGTTGACGAGGCCTACGCGCTCGTCGAGTCCGCCGTCCAGCTGTCCGGCGTCCTCGCACAGGTGCTGCGGGGATCCGACCGGGCGTATGACGCCATCGGCCACGAGCTCAAGGGGCATCCGGGGCAGATCAGGGTCGCCGAGGTGATGCGGCGGCTCATCGCCGACAGCGACCTCATCATGCACCACACCGAGCTCATGTCGGCCATTGAGGAAGGCGCTGCGGGTGGTGGCAGGGTCGCCTCCACGGGTGTGCTCATCCAGTCGGCCTATTCGGTGCGGTGCGTTCCACAGATCCTGGGGCCCGTGCTGGACTCTCTCGACTACTGCCGTGTGGTGGTAGAACGTGAACTGAACTCGTGCAACGACAACCCGCTGATCATGGACTCGGCGGACGCGTCGTTCCATGGTGGGAACTTCCACGGCCAGTATGTGTCGATGGCTGCCGACCACCTGGCGATCGCGATGGTCGAGATCGGCGTGCTGGCCGAGCGTCAGGTCAACCGGCTCGTCGATCCACATCTCAACGGTGAGCTGCCCGACTTCCTCGCGCTGAAGGACTCCGGTCTGTCGATGGGTCTCATGGGTGCGCAGTACCTGGCGACCAGCGTCGCGTCCGAGAATCTTGATCTTGCGACGCCGTCGTCGGTGAAGAGCATCCCCTCGAACGGGCAGAACCAGGATGTCGTGAGCATGGGCCTCAACGGTGCCCGGCGCTGTGCGCGGGTCCTGGAGAACGTGCGGACGATTCTCGGGGTGCTCGCCCTCGCCTGCTACCAGTCGGCGCATGTCCTCGGCCCGGACCGGCTCAGCCCCGCCGGGCAGGAGTGGTATGAGGGCATCTCGGCCGCGCTGCCGCTGCAGGACGAGACCCGTCCCGTCCACGAGCTACTCCGGGACGCACGCAACTTCGGCGTCACCGGCGACGGCCCCCGCCTCGCGCAGAAATGGGTCCAGCTCGCCGCAGCGCAGTGACCACGACCGGCGCGCCGTCGCCGGGCTGCCGGAACAGGCCATGGACTCCATGGCCCACTGGCAACCCAGCGACCGCGCGCCGGCTGGACCAGGGTCCCAGTCTCAGTGCCAGTCTCAGTGCCAGTCCCAGGACCGGACTCAGCACCTGAGCGGGAACCGGTTCGGGCTCGGCACGGACTGGCACCCATGAACTGCCAGGGGACAGGATTCCGTCCCGACCTGAAAGGTCGTCCCGATGACGGAACGGCCGGTCGCCGGCGAAACAACCAGCAGGTCAGCGGGCAGAGCAGTCTAGAAGAAGGTCGGCAGGTTCTTCGCCTGCAGGACGTTCGCGTCCAGGAAGATCTCCCGCCGGGCGACGAGCAGGCCGGCCTCGGTCCGGCGCAGCACATCGGAGCGCTGCCCGGCGAAAATGTTCTCCTCGCGCTCGAGGCGGTTTCGGTAGACGAGGAAGTTCGACTTCACCACCAGGTCGTCGGTGCTGAAGCCCGCGAGGAGCGTGGGGTCCGCGTGGCTGACTCGGACGTTGCTGACGAGGTGGCGGGTCCGCGAGGGCGGATTCTCGGACCAGGCCGTCGGCAGGCTGAATCGGCGGATCCGCCAGGCCAGCGATTCCTTCGTCTCGTCGTAGTAGGCGGCCTCACCGCGGGCCGCGACTTCCAGCGCCTGTTGGCGGCGCAGCCGGTTGGTGCGGGTCGGCATCCAGTAGTCCAGGTCGTCGGCGAGCAGCTCCAGCCATTCGGCGTAGCGGCGCTCGTCGAGCAGCTCCGCCTCGAGGTAGTAGAGCTGCTCCACGTCGAAGTGGATGTCCCGGCTGGCGGGCCGACCCGCCAGGGAAGCTGTCATGACCGCCGGCTCGTGCGGCGCGGACGTCGTCACGGTGCCTCGTTCGCCTCGGATCCGCAGCCCTCGGCCGAGGACTCGTTCTCATGCCAGGCTGGCGTGTTCATCAAGCGGCCCCAGTGGGCGTAGAAGCTGAGCGCACCTGCGTCGGAGTACAGCTCGGCCGTCAGTCCCGGGTGGCGACCGTCATGTGTCTCCGAGCCCAGGCCCATCTGGTAATTCAGCGGCAGGGTGCTCGTGACGAATCCGCGGCCGATCGCCTGCATGTCGTTCCAGTTCTCCGGGTCGTCCTGCTCGAAGATGCCGGTCGGGCCGAAGGTGCGCAGGCTCTGGAGGTGCTGTGCCTCCTTGACGTCGTCCGGCCAGGAACGGTCGACGATCGTCCAGGACCACACCTCCATCCGATCCGGCCCCTTCGGGTGCCAGACCCGTATGGCGCCGTTGGCCGGAAGGTAGGAGAAGTTCGGGAAGACGGTGCCGGCGCCATAGGTCAACGGCCCCTCGACCCGGGCGTCGCCGAGCCGGGCGCGCAACGCCTCGTAGTCGACATGCTGGTGGACGGGCTTCGCCTCGAACCGGTTCTTCGGGTGCACCGTGAAGTTGGCACCGTGGCCTGCTTCGCTCAGGTACTGGCGGCCCGAGCGGTTCCCGACCGGGGTTCTGCTCCCCTGCCCGGACCGGTTCATCAGCATGAACACCGACGAATGGGTCATGTCGAGGTGGTACCAGTCGCTGGCGAAGCCCTCGGCGGGAATCTTCCAGTTACTGTCGATGATCCACTTGTGTACCCCGCCGACGACCTCGGTGCCCTCGTCGTCGTGGTCGAGCATCGCGTCCATGTACCAGGCCATGTCACCGAGCGCTTCGCGCAGTGACAGCGGCTCCGGGTTCCAGGTGCCGAAGATCAGGCCCTTGTATGCGGAGACATGCGGTACCTCGACGAGGCCCCAGTTCTCGAGGGAGAACGACGCCGGATAGGTCTCCCGTTTTGGCGCCGAGACGAGCCGGCCCGTCAGGTCATAGGACCAGCCGTGATAAGCGCAGGTGAAAGTGCGGGTCTGGCCGAGATCGGCCCGGCACACTCGCGTTCCACGGTGGCGGCAGGCATTCAGGAAGGCGCGGACCTGACCGTTCTCGTCGAGCGTGACAATGATCGGGTCCTCGCCCATGTAGGCGGTCACGAAGTCACCGGGCTGGGAGAGCTGGGAGGTGTGCGCGAGGTACAGCCAGCTCGGCGCGAAGACCCGGCGCAGCTCCTGCTGGTAGAGCGCCGGATCAGAGTAGATCGCGCGGTCGACGAAACCCCCGTCGGCGTCGATCAGACCGCTCACGTCCATCGGTGAGAACAGTGCTGCCGGCCGGCGCAGCGCACCACTCGACGCCGCGGTCGCGCGACCGCCTGGGATCTTGCTGGGTGTGCCAGGCTCTTCCGGCGGTTTGCCGGGCTCACCAGCAAGAATCGCTTCCGCGGTCATGGGCGGATCATCGTCCCGCGTCCTGGGCGGGTCAATAGCGCGTTCCCCATACCCGCAGGCTCTTGCCGCGCGGCCATCCGGCTCCGGACGACGAAGGCCGGCGTGGGTCCTGGCCACTGAAGTACGTCTCCGGGGGGCACGGAGCCGACGGCGGACGGCATGTGCCCAGGTAGCCGGAGGATCGAGCCGCGGGCTGTCGGACCAGTCACCACACACGTCGGCTGGCGCCCCGGTGACGCACGGCGCCCTGGAAACGCGGTTGGAGTGGACTGATCGCGTGGACAGTCGGGTTGAAGACAGATCCGGACAGCCGCCAGCCGCGACGCAAACATCGTGGTCGGCCGGACGGTCCCGTCGGGAGGTGCGAGCGCGGGCCTGCCCACGGCTTGGTCGGATCCAGGAATATGCGCGCCATGGTCGACCGGCACCTCGGGCTGAAGCGAGATATCAGCCGGTCGCCGGCGTTGGTCCGACGGCGTTTCCCGGGATGGCGAGGCCGGATTCGTAGGCGGCTATGACGAGCTGGATGCGGTCTCGGGCGGCCAGCTTCGTCAGTAGATGACCGACGTGCGTCTTGATGGTCGAAACGCTGACGTGGAGCGTTTTGGCGATTTCCGCGTTGGAGTACCCGGCCGCGATGAGGATGAGCACCGTGCGTTCTCGTTCGGTGAGCGTCGCCAGCACGCCGTTGAGGTCGGGGTCGGCGGTTGTCGGCCGCCGCTGGCGTGGTCGCCGCACGAACTCGGCGATCAGTCGCCGGGTGATCGCCGGAGCGAGCAGCGAATCCCCGGCAGCGACCGTCCGGACAGCGGCCAGCAGGTTCTCGGGTTGCGTGTCTTTCAGTATGAATCCGGCGGCGCCGGCCTGCAGCGCCTCGAAGACGTACTCATCGTCATCGAAGGTCGTGACCACAAGAATTCGAGGTTTCGCCGCGTCGGGGGCGATGAGTCGGGTTGCCTCGAGACCATCCATGACCGGCATCCGGATGTCCATCAGCACGACGTCTGGCCGAACCTGGCGGCAGGTGCGGACCGCGGCAACGCCGTCGCTCGCCTCCGCGACGACGGCCAGGTCGGCTGCCGCGTCGATGAGCAGGCGAAAGCCGGCCCGGACCAGCGCCTCATCGTCCACGATCAGGACTCGGATCGGCTGGCCGGCGCCCGCCGCGAGGTCACTGCTCATCGCGAGCCACCGGGAACCGGGCGACGACGGCGAAACCGCCATCAGGGCGCGGGCCGGCGTCGAGAACGCCGCCGAAGAGTTCGAGCCGTTCGCGCATCCCGGCCAGACCGATACCAGGCTCCGTCGTGGGGGCTGGTCCACGACCATCGTCCAGGACCGTGACGACCAGCTCGTCGTGACGATGGTCGATCGCGACCCAGGCATGTTCTGCCGCCGCATGCCGTGTCACGTTGGTCATCGCTGGTCTCGACCCGAACTTCACGATCAATGCCTGGGGTGGTCCGACCTACCTCGGCGCCATGGCCTGCCACTACCTCGACGGCGCCCTCATCGTGGCCGCCGCGGCACTCCTGGTCTCCCGCATCCTTCTGCCGGATCCGGAACGCCCGCAGCACATCGGGCGCGCTCGCCGCCGGGGACGGAGCTGACCACGGCATACATCGAGACCGTGCAGGCCGTGTTGTTTGACGGGATCTTCAGGGGACGTCTGCCTTTATCCTTACTTCCGCCCCGCCGTCCTACGGGACTGGCGGGGCTTTTTACGCGCGTCAGCGGAATGTGACCCGTCCTCACGGGATGAGGAAGCGCAGCGTGTCGCCCTCGGTGTGGTGGTGGCGGAAGCCGGCCTTGGCCAGGACGCGGATCGAGGCGGGGTTCGGTCGTTCGACGTCGGCGAATACCGCCCGTACGGCGGGGTGGGCGAGCGCGAACTCCGTCAGCGCTATGACCGCCTCGGTGGCGTAGCCGCGGCCCTGGCGGGATGGCACGATCCCATAGCCGATCTCGACCCGGTCGTCGGCCGGGGGCCAGAAGAGGCCGACTCCACCGATGACCAGGCCGCTTTCCCGCTCGACGATCTGGCGGTGGCCGTAGGGACCCATCCATCCGGGAAATCGCCCGAGGCCGTCCGCGATGACCCGGTCGCCCTCGTCGGGAAAGTCGGCGGCCCAGTGCGCCGGCCGGGCCGCCGTGACGTTGGCGTCGCAGCCGGGTTTGCTGGTGTTGTCGCAGCCGCGGCCGTTGCCGGCGGCGGTGTCCGCGAGTACCGCCGCCTCTTCCTCGGCGCTCCACTGCCGTAAAACCAGACGTTCGGTGATGAGGTCTGAAGCCGCCGTCATGTGTCGGATCGTCCCAGAGCCCGCCGGACGGCGATCTCCGTCGGGGAGTAGTTCCCGTCGGAGCGGTCGAGTGCGAGGGGGCGGCCGTGCGCCTCGGACCGGAGGGACCAGGGCCATGCCGCCGTCCATCCAGGCAAACCTCACTCCGCGCGAGGCATTCGCGCGGTTTCAGGAGCTGCTGCTCGGCGAGGCTCCCGACGCCGCCACTGCCACCGCCACCGCCGATCTCTACGCCGACGACGTCGTCATCGAGCTTCCCTTTGCTCGCCCAGGCATGCCGAGTCGTTTCGACGGGCGGGCGTCGTTCGCCGCGTTCGCCGCGACGCAGCGGGCATCGCTGCCCGCCCGTTTCGAGGAATTTCGAAACGTCGTCATCCACGACACCGCCGACCCCGAGGTGATCATCGCGGAGTATGACCTGGCCGGGACCGTGACCACGACCACGACCGTCCGGCAGGCGTCGCAGCCTTTCGTCCTCGTGCTCAGGGTCCGTGCCGGCCGGATCGTGCACCTGCGCGAATACCAGAACGTCCTCGGCATCGCGGCGGAGCTGGGCCAGCTCCCGGAACTGCTCGCCAGCCTCGGTCGCGACCGAGGCCTCGGCCTCGGCCGCGAGCCAGCCGACGTCTCGACCGATATCTGATCTGACGCCGTCTCGGCCAACAGCGCCGTACTTCAGCGTGCGGCGGCGTCTCGCGGCGACGCGGCGGTGGCGCTACGCCGACTCGTCGCAGACGACGACCAGCTTTCCGCGGGTGTGCTCGCGCAGGAGATCAACACACGCCCGCGAGCTGGGAGCGCGTCAGGCCGCGTCTCGGCTAGCCAGTCGGACAGCTTCCAGTGCCACCCGCGCCGCGTCGACCGGCGTCCCCGGCGCCGTGTACCCGAACACCTCCGGTGTGACGAGACCGCGGTAACCGATGGTTCCCAGCGCCGTGAAGAAGCCGTCGAGGTCGACCACCCCACGGCCCGGGAGAAGGCGTTCGTCGTCGCGGACGTCTTCGGGATCGAGATCCGCCGCGTCCGCCACCTCGACGTGCAGAATGTCGCCGCCCGCCGCCAGGATGTCCGCCGTGCCGGCGCCGGCGTGATGCCAGTGCCAGGAGTCGAGCAGCAGTCCGACGTTCTCGCCGCAGGAACGGGCGAAGGACAGCGTCTCGTCCATTCGCCACAGCACCTCGTGGGGCCGGGCGCGCCGCAGGTGCAACGGGCTGTGAAACTCCAGGCCGAGCTTCATCCCGACCGCGTCGAGAACACTCGCGCACAGACCGAGCCGGCGCCGGATGGTCGGCAGTACCTCCTGCCTGGGAAGGTGCGCGGACGGTGGAACGGACCGGCACATGACCCGGGCACCGACGCCGGCCGCGAACCCGGCCAGCGCCGGAAGTGCGGCGAGACCTTCCTCGAAGGTGCGCTCGTCGGCTCGGAACTCGACCGGCAACCGGACGCCACCCACCTCGACACCCGCCTCCGCGAGCAGGTCGCGGGTGCGCCGCACACCGTCGCGGTGAACCTCCGGCAATGGAAGATCGACGGCGGCGAATCCCGCGGCCCCGGCCACCCGGACCATCTCCGTCCAGGAGCGGAGCTGGCCGCCAGCGAGCGACGGATGAAACGAGATCAGCATCGAATCAGACTCTACGGTCCACCCGCGCGGGTGGACTCAGGCCGTCGCCGGGGCACCGTCTCGGCGCCGCCACGGAACGGGACCGCAACCTCGCGCGCCATTGCTTTCTCGACCCGCGGAGCCAGCAGCGGTTCGCCGACTGGCTCGACGTCTGTCGCGCCACCGTGGGGGACGTCGCCCTGCGCACGCATGGCACCAAGCGTTTCGTGCATCCGGTCGTCGGTGCGCTGACGCCGCAGGTCGAGCATTTCGACGTGTCCGGGGAGGGCGAGCAGCGCATGGTGGTCTTCAGCCCCGAGCCCGGCAGCCCCTCGCAGGCCGCGTTTCAGCTGCTCACGATGTGGACGGCGCCCGACGCGCGCGCCCCGTGCCCAGCTGACGCCAAGCCTCAGATATCGGTCGAGACATCGGCTGGCTCGCAGCCGCGGCTGCGGGCGTCGATGCCGGCAGGCGGAGTTCAGGGCCGCTACGGCCGGCTCAGCCGCACACGCCCGGCTACTGTCCGTTCGCACGCTTGGCGCTGCCCGGCCGACCACCTGCCCGGCCGCGGGCCGGCCCGATCCCCTCCGGCGCCGTACTCAGCGAGACTCGGCGAGTGGGGACTCGGGAACGGACCGCAATGACCACCCATGTGCTGGTTGCCTGGCCGGCGGGCCGCCATGGACGTCACCTGAACCACACCGCCAGCCAGATCACGGTGACGGACCGATCTTTCCGCAACCTGGTCGAGGCCCGTGGTTCTGGCCCGGCCTTACCAGGCGACCGGGCCGTTGGCGTCGATGAACGTGCCGGACTCGGCGTGCGCGGGCAGCGTCGCCGCGGTGAGCACGACCTGCGCGGCCTGGTCAGCGGTCAGTGGTGCCTGCTGCCTGTTGATCGGGGTCAGTTCCGTCTGGACGAAGCCCGGGCACACCGCCGTGACCTTGATCGAGGTTTCTCTGAGCGTCTTCGCCAGCTCGACGGTGAGGCTGTTCAGGGCGGCCTTCGAGCTTCTGTACGCCGGCACGAGCATGGCGTAGTACGGGGACGACGGATCGTTCTGGTCGGTGAGCGACCCCATCGTGGAGGACACGTTGACGATCCGGCCCGCGTCGCTCTCGCGCAGCAGTGGCAGAAAAGCCTCGGTTACCGTGACCGGGCCGAGGACGTTCGTCTCGAACGTGTGCCGGAAGATGTCCGGATCGGCGAACTCGCGCCTTTCCGTGTCCGTCGCCTCGGGCAGAACACCCGCGTTGTTGACCAGGACGTCGAGCCGGCCGTAGCGCTCCCGGACTGCGGCCGCGGCGGCCTGCACGGTCGTCGGCAGGGTGACGTCGAGCTCCACCCAGTCCGCGGTGCCACCTTCCGCGCGCAACGCGGCGACGGCCTCGCGGCCAGCCGTTTCTCCGCGTGCGCCGATGACGACGGCGGCTCCCGTCCGGGCCAGCGCCCGGGCGGCCGCGAATCCCAGGCCCCGGTTGCCGCCGGTGATGAGAACGATGGTCGACATTGTTTTCTCCCGCCCTCCTGGTCGTATTCGAAAAACTAGCGCCGCCGCGCCTTCGAATACTGGCGGGAATCCGACGTCGCGTTCGCCTCGTCCGGCGGGCACGCGGATGTCACAGGTTCGCGCCGCCGGTGGCGTCGATGACCTGGCTGGTGATCCAGCGGGCCCCGTCGGAGGCGATGAACGCCACCACGTCGGCGATGTCGGCGGCCCGCCCGAGCCGGTTGAAGGCGGAGAAGCGGAGCCGGCCGCCCACTGACGCGCGAGCCGGGAGCTGTGGCTGCTCGCGGGCGGCGTGGTCGCACGGCCCCAGCCCGCCACGGCCACGGTTGGACCCGTCCGGTTCGCCAGGCTGAGCGCGTTGATGCGCGGTCAGCCTCGGCCGCGTCCCTGGAGCACCAGGGCCCAGGTGAGGCAGCCGAAGGCCGCCACGGAGCCCGCCGTCCGGACCAGGTTCCAGCGGACCCAGGTCGTCTCGAAGTGCGCCCGCACCGCCGCGAGGTCGGGGATCTGGCTCGGATCGCCGGCGGCCTTGAGCTTGTCGTTGAGCGGCACGTTGACCGCCCCGGTGGTGACGATCGTCAGGCCGTACAGCACGAACGCGGCGATGATCCACGGGAGTGCCGGGTGCCGGCCGGCACCGAACTGCGCCGCGCCGGCGAGTCCCGTCAGCAGCAGGGCGCCGATGAAGACCAGGAAGAACCAGCCGTTGAGGATCGCGTCGTTGATGGACTGCATGGTCGAGATGAACGTCCGGTCGTCGGTCGCGCGCAGGCCCGGCATCACCGAGCAGGCGTAGGCGTAGTAGATGCCGGCCATCAGGCCCACGGTCGCAGTGGCCGCGATCAGCGAGCCGTTGCGGAGCAGCTCCATCGGTGTCCTCGGTGTCCTCGATCTGTCTCGTGGCTGGTACCTGTCAGGCATCCAGGTCTGCTGATGCCCCGGCGTGGTCATGGCGTTTCCTCTTCTCCCCGTGCTCCCCGCGAGGTGCGTTGGCTGGTGTCCGTTCGGCGTCCAGGTGCGCTGGCGTACCGGTGCGGTCATGACGCTTCCCTCATCTCGGTGCTGATGTCGCCGCTGCCAGCGCGCGACCGCGAGTGATGGTTGATCATGTGTTCGGCCGTGCGAGGTCCCAGGCGCCGGCGGCGGTGGCGATCTCGGCCGCGGCGTCGGCGAACGTCAGCAGCCGCGGGCCGGTCAGCTCGTAGGTCGCCCCGGCGTGCCCGTCGCCGGTGAGGGCGGCGACGACGACGTCCGCGATGTCGTCGGCGTCGAGCGTCTCGGCGCCGGTGTGGTTTCCGGTGGTGTGTGTGGTGTTTGGCATGGTGCCAGTCAATGGCCATGCGCCAACCGGAACCATCGCCGAAAAACTCAGCTACATGTTCCTGCGTCCAGCACGGGGCCGCGATCGCTCGTGCGGCCTTGGCGAAGGTTCACTCGGTCCAGATCACCTGTCGCGCGGCGCGACGGCAGTCCTTCGATGATCGCTACCGCAGTCGCACCACGCGCGTAAGACGGCCCTCCTGGCGTATCGGCCGCGACTCAGTTGGCGATCAGCCGCCGCTGGGGCGGGCGGCTGGGCTTACGTTGCCGGCTGCGGCACTGGTCGCGCTCGCCGCGCGCTTCGACCATGCGGGCGACCTCACGTGTCGTGGCCGACGGGTCAGCGCGGTGTGCGTTCCTCTGTCATCGGCCGACGGATGGCGCCGTCGAGCGCCTGCCGTAGGAGCCGGGTCAGGGCGTCGCGTTCGTCGGAGCTGAGACCGGCGAGGATCTCGTCCTCGATCGTCTCCTGGGCCTGCTCGGCCCGCTCGAGGGCGAGGCGGCCGGCCTCGGTCATCGTCACGAGATGGCGGCGGCGGTCGGCCGGGTCGCGGCGGCGTTCGGCCAGGCCGGCCGCCTCCAGCTCGTTCAGGAGCAGGACGCAGTAGTTGGCGTCGATGCACAGGCCCTCGGTCAGGTCCCGCTGCGTCATCCGGGCGTGGTCGCGCATGAATGCCAAGGCAGCCAGGTCCTTGAGGCTGATCCCCAGCAGCTCCGGCGTGCTGGCCCGGTGGACGAGCCGCGACAGGCGTGTGAGCAGCACGATCGGCCCCGAGGTGGTGGTCGCGTCCGGCATCGGTCTATAGTAGCGACTGCAAGACCATCACGATCCCGTGATAATTACTGTTACGTGACCATCGATGCGAAGCCGCAATCGTGGCCCGACCCGGCCGGAGGAGATCCTCAGATGGCCCGCTCAGTCGATGTCTGACCCCACGACGGCCCCCGCCCGCGACGGGGCCGACCGCCGCCGCTGGATCGCGCTGGTGGTCGTGTGCATGGCCATGGTGATGAATGCGCTCGACTCGTCGATCGTCAACGTGGCGTTGCCATCGATCCAGCACGATCTTGACTTCACCGCGTCCGACCTCACCTGGGTCGTTGACGCCTACCTGATCGCCTTTGGCAGCTTTCTGCTGCTGGCCGGGCGCCTTGGCGACCTCGTCGGCCGCAAGAAGGTGTTCCTGACCGGTGTCGCCCTCTTCACCGCCGCGTCCGTGGTGTGCGCCGTCGCTCCCAACCAGGCGACGCTGATCGTCGGGCGCTTCGCCCAGGGACTCGGCGGCGCCGTCTCGACGTCGGTCATCATCGCGATCATCGTTACCGAGTTCCCGAAGCCGGCCGAACGGGCCAAGGCGATGAGCGCCTACATGATGGTCTCCGTGTCCGGCGGGTCGCTGGGCCTGCTCGCTGGCGGAGCACTCACCCAGGCCGTGAACTGGCACTGGATCTTCCTGATCAACGTTCCGATCGGGATCGCGACGCTCGGCCTGGGGATCGTCCTCATCGAGGAGAACGCCGGCCTGGGCCTCGGCCGAGGCGTGGACGTCACCGGCTCGCTGCTCATCACGGGCTCGCTGCTCGTCGGGATCTACGCCATCGTCACGGCGGCCACCCACGGCTGGGCCTCCGCCCACACCGCCGGCTACGGCGCGGCCGCGGTGGTCCTGATGGTGATGTTCCTCGTCGTCCAGGCCAGGCGGAGCAATCCGATCATGCCGCTGCGTATCCTGCGGATCCGCAGCCTGATCGGCTCCAGCGTCGTGCGCGGCTGCCTGTTCGTCGGGATGCAGCTGCTGTTCTTCTTCGGGGCGCTCTTCCTGCAGCAGGTCCGTGGCTACAGCCCGCTGCGCACGGGCCTCGCCTTCCTGCCAACCACGATCGTCGTCGCGGCGCTGTCGATGGGCCTCGTCAGCCGCCTGTTCATGCGGTTCGGACCGCTGCCGCTGCTTGTCCCCGCCCTGGCCGCGGTCCTGACCGGGATGTTGCTACTTGCCCGGGTTGACGAGCAGAGCGGCTACTTCACCGAGATACTGCCGGCGCTGGTCATTCTCGCGGTCGGCATGGGCTGTGCCATGGTGCCGCTGTTGTCGCTGGCGATGGCCGACGTCCCTGCGGCCGACGCCGGACTCGCCTCCGGGATCGTCAACGTCTCGATCTGGCTCAGCTCGTCGGTAGGCCTGGCCGCCGTCTCCTCCCTGGCCGCGAGTCGGACGAAGACGCTGGTCCAGGACGGGCACTCCGCCGTGAACGCCGTGGTCGGCGGTTACCAGCTGGGATACCTCATCGGTGCCGGCTGCGTCGCGGTCGGACTGCTTACCGTCGTGACCGTCCTGATCGGGCCGGCTCGGGCGGTCGCGGCGGCCAACCGGCAGGCGTCGGCGCCGGCGCCGGCGCCGGCATCGGCATCGGGGTCGGCGTCGGTTTCGCCGGCGGCCGGAGCCGCTAGGCCGCCCGCGCCCCGCGCCGAGGCCGAGCCCCGCGTCGAGGCGACCGTCAAGGAGGGCTGAGCCCGCGGCTCGCCGATGACGGAGCGGGGGACCACGCCGGTAACGGAGCAGGGGACGCGAAGTAGATGACGCGAAGTAGATGGAAGTAGATGACGGAGAAACGGCCGCGCGGGCGACATGCTTCGGCCGCGCGGCCGCCTCGGTGAATGGCCGCCTCGGTCAGTCGTCCGGGCTCCACTCCCACAGTTGTCGGCCGGGCGATCGCGGTCCTCCCGATCGCGAAGGTGACGCCGGTGAGCCGTGGACACGCTCCGCTGGAGAAGCAGGCGCCCTTACTTGGTGATTCCGACCTTGTCGAACGCGTCCGCGATCGCGGCCAGCTTCGCGGCCCGCACGGCACGCGGGTCGCCGCGGAAGAGCGTGCGGGCGGACAGCTCGACGCCTCGACGACTGTCCCGGAAACCGGAGGTGCGCGACAGCCGCTGGGTCAGGGCGAGGTAGAAGAGCGCGGCCAGCTCGGTCGGATTGAAGATCTCCTGCCCCGAGGAACTGGCCGTGGCGACATTGAATGCCGCCTTGTTGTGGATGCCGCTGTTCCGGTGTACGTAGCCAAGATCGTTAAGGTTCTGGTCGGGCTCCTCGCCCGGCGCCAGTCGCTTGAAATCGTCCATGTGGTCGGGCTGCCCGCGCCGCTTCGGGTCGCTCAGGTCCCTGATCGGCACGCCGGTCTCGGAGAGATCCTCGCCGATCTCCCAGTTCCACTCGCTCACCGGCCTGCCGAAGTTGGAGATGATGACACCGAAGATGTCCGAGTAGGACTCGTTGAGGGCGCCGCTCTCCTCCCGGTACTCCAGCCGGGCGGTCCGGTCGGTCAGCCCGTGGGTTATCTCGTGCGCGACGACGTCGCCCGACACGGCGTATGACTGCAGTTTCCCGTTCACCGGGCGCTGGCCGTAGATCATCTGACTTCCGATCCAGGCGGCGTTCCGCCAGATCCGGTTCGTGGGATCCGGATTCCGGTACGTGCAGTTGATAGTGGAGATGAACGGTCCACCCATGCCGTCCAGGCCGCGGCGCTGCAGAACGGTGGCCAGGAACTCGGCCACCAGCTCGGCGTTGGCGTGGGCGCTGATGGCGTCCGGGCTCCACGGCGCCGGTGGGTTGGTGACGGGCGCACCTGGCAGGAGGCCGGGCTGCGCCTTCACATCACGGAAGCCGAAGTCGAAGGTCTGCGCGTTCGACGCGGCGTCGCGCAGCCGTTTCCCGCCGTTGCCGTCCTGCTCGAAGTGGATGTGCCGGGGCCTGCCCAGGCCGTCGGTCTCGTCGGACTCGGCCGGAGTCCAGACAACCGACTGGGTGCGAGGCAGTCTCGTGACGAGCTCGCCGGTATGCGCGTCGACCACGTAGTCGACGAGCTCGGGGAGCGGGGGCGCCGCGGGAGCTGCCGTCGCCTGGTCTGGGTCATAGTCCTCCCGCGACCTCGGCACGTTCTTGGTGATGTAAACCAGTCGCCAGGCGCCGGATTCCTTGCGACTGTCGTAGTAATAGTAGAGCCGCGGAACGGCGGCGGGCTCCTGGGCGGTGATCCCGCCGTCGTCACCGATGGTTCTCAGCACCTCGGCAGGCGATATTTGGGCGACTGGGTCGACGTCTTCCGGATCACCCAGGGCGGAGCTGATCGAAAGTAGTGAGTTGTCCTTCTCGAGTTCGACCGAGATCAGTGAGCCGTAGACGGGAATCGTGTTCCGGTACTGGGCGAACTTGACAACCGTCGTGTCGGTCAGGGGAATGGACTCCGTACCGATCGTACGGTATTCGGTGCCGGCGTCGCCCGGGGCGGGCGGCTCGAACTCGGGCAGGTCCGGGCTGGCGATCGCCTGGACGAGATAGCGGCGGGCGACGGTCTCGGGGTCGGTGTTCTCCGGTTCGAACGTGAAGGACTGCCCGGCGTCGATCGTCTCCAGTTCCTCGCGCAGCGCGGTGGCGGTGGCGGGAGTGGACGTGTCGTCGCTGTGAAAGGAAAACGTGGTGAGACCGTTAATGCTCATGGCAGGGCAACCTCTGCTCGGTCCGGTTCGCATGTCCGCACGCCGGGTTAGCGTAGCAGCGCGACTTCCTGCTCGCCGCACGTTTTCCGGCCGGCCACACTGCGGATTGCCCCAGTTGAAGAGCCTATGGGTCGCCATGGTCAGCCGGCCAGCCCGGCATGAATCGCGCCCCAGCGAACCTGCCGGTCGCGATCAGGTGCACTCGGGGTCTGGGAAGATCTTGGCGTTGGTCGAGGGGAGATAGCCAGGCGCTGTCGCCGAGCAGACACCGGTCCCGATCGCCGTTGTCGCGACCGGATGATATCCGACATGAGACGTCTTCCCTACCGCCTCGGCGGAGTCGTCATCTGCGCGGCGCTTGCGCTGAGCCTCGCCGGCTGCGGCGACGACGACAAGAAGGGAATGGGTGACGCACCCGTGTTAAACCGGCACGGCGACGACACCCCAGCCGAGGTCTTCAACTTCCCCGACCACTTCGGCAACCTGGCGACCAAATGCGTCGGCCACGGCTACCGCGCCTATGTGACGACGAACTTCGGGGCTCCGTCGAATATCGAGGTGGTACCCGATCCTGCCTGCGTCACCGCGGATCCGAGCGCGTCGCCGACGCCCGGCGCACAGCAGTCTCCCTCCTCGGCTCCCAGCACGACGGCATCCGTCGCTCCGGACGTCGCCGCCTCGAGCACACCCGCGGCCGCGGGTGTGCCCACGACCACGCTCACCGGGCTGGCCGCGGGCAGCCGCTGATGCTTACCCGTTCCGCCGCGGCCGCCGGCCGTCGCCGAGTCCGCGGAATGAGCCGCCGTGTCCGCAGGATGCTTGGCTGTGGTGTCCTCGGCCTGGTCGTCCTCGGCGCGGCGCTGGCCGGTTGCCGCCTCGACGACGATTCCAAGGGAATGGGCGACGCGCCCGTGCTGAACCAGCGCGGCGACGACACCCCCACCGAGGTCTTCAACTTCCCCGACCACTTCGGCAACCTGGCGACCAAATGCGTCGGCCACGGTCTGCGCGGCTACACCACGACGCACTTCGCGGACGAGGACGGCTACCTCCCCTCGGCCAACACCAAGATCGTCCCAGACCCCGAGTGCGCCTGACCCCAGCCATGGATCACCGGGTCGCGGTTACCTGACGGCACGTCACAGCAGGGCTGGGGCCAGGGCGCGTCGGGCGTGTTCCAGGCGAAGGACGGGGACCAGATACCCACCCGCCCGAGGGACATCGACATGACAGCTCTCCTTCGCAGGTTCGCGTCACCGGCACACGCCAGTGTTCGATCTGAATCGAACAATCGAGACTGTACGATAGCCATCGAACAGAGCGGATGTCGAGGAGGGCGGCGCAGCCGGCGATGACCACGAGGCCACGACGCGCTGAAAGCCTGCGCCACACCGATCCGGAAGACGTGGGCCTGCAGGAGGCGCTGGAGGCGCTCGCCGACCCGGTCCGCCGGTCGATCCTGCGGACGCTGGCTGGCGCGGCGGATTTCACCCTCGCCTGCGGCAGCTTCGACCTGCCCGTTTCGAAGGCGACGGCCAGCCACCACTTCGCCGTTCTGCGGGCCGCCGGACTGCTCGAACAAGCTGATCAGGGGCCGCGCCGGCTCAACCGGCTGCGCCGCGCCGAGTTCAACGCCCGTTTCCCGGGACTGCTCGCGCTGGTTCTCGCCGAGGACGAGCCGGCAGAGCCGGTCTGACGGAGACAAGCGGAGACAAGCGGAGACAAGCTGACAGCGACGAACTGACAGCGACGAACTGAGCCGGCCCGTTCTGGCCCCCGCCACCGGCACGCCGCCGGCACGCCGCCGGCCGGACCGGCTCCCGATGCCACTACACAAGGTTGTCGCCATGTACGGTGATCTTCGCGAGAAGCTCGCGCGTGCTGTGCCCGAGCTGACGGTCCGCTCCTTCAGCTACCTGGGCGAGGGCGAGGACAACGTGGCCTTCGAGGTCAACGGCGGTCTGATCGTCAGGTTCACGAAACGCGACGAGGAAGCGGTCGAACGAGAGGCCGCCATTCTGGATTTCGTGCGAGCCGTTTCGCCGCTGCCGACGCCCGTGCTGAGGTACAGCCGGCCAGACAGCGGATTTCTCGCCTACGAGAAGCTCCCAGGGCTACCGATGATAAAGAGCGCTCGGCGGGTCGACCTGGCGCAGTGGCCCGATCTCGCGGCCCAGCTCGGCGGCTTCCTGAGCATCGTCAACAACGCCGACATCGAACCCATCAGGAGCCACCTGCTGACGGACGCCGACAGTCTCGAGTCTTGGCGCGCGGACACCAGGGCGGACTTCACGCAGGTAGAGCACCTGATCCCGCGCCCGTACCGCGCCTCGGTCGAGAGCTTCCTGGACCTGCCCGCTCCCGACGGCCAGTTCGAGCCGACGTTCACCCACAACGACCTGGGAATCGAGCACATACTGATAGATCCCGCCGCACGGCAGATCACCGGCATCATCGACTGGGGCGACACGGCCCTCGCCGACCCCGCCTACGACTTCGGAAAGATCTACCGGGACCTGGGGCCCGATGTCTTCCAGGCCGCGCTGCGCGCATATTCGGCCCGGCCGGACGCCGGCCTGACGGCGCGGGCCGTCTTCTACGCGCGGTGCGGCGTCGTCGAGGACCTCGTGTACGGCGTGGAACGAGAAAGCGGCGAGTACGTCGAGAAGTGCCTCGCCGCCCTGCCGTGGCTCTTCGACGCCATCGAAGGCTGAGCGGCCGGCCGGCCGGCTCCCCCCACGAGCGGGCTTGATCCCGCGCTGCCGTGTTGTGTGGATATCGGTCGGAGACGCAATTCGCCGCGAATCCCGGGCTGGTTGGTCCAAGCCGGCGGGAAGACTGGCGCCGGGCGTCGTGGTGATGCGGCGAAAGGGCAAGCAGGTGGCGCCACCGCTCCGTTTCCTGCCTGACATGTCTTGTTTGGACATGTCATGTTAACTCGGTGTGTCGCTAGTCGTACACGCTGTTCTGTCCCTCTTTTTGGGGACAGCCCCAAAGCGTGGGCCTGCGGTACGTTCGACCGCTGAGCAACTGGATCCACATTCTTTGGGGGCAAGGCAGTGAAATTGCTTGTCGTGGGTCGCCGGATATTGAGACCCGGCTGGCTCAGACGGGGGGCGGCGCTGGCGGCCGTCGCGAGCGTCGCCGCGTTGGCGGCGGCTGGCACGGCTGGCACCGCCAACGCGGCGACGACGGCCCGGCCCGGGGCACTCGTGCTCCTCACGAAGACGGCCGCGACGGGGACCCAGGGCGCCACGTTCGCCTGGGGATATGTCGCACCGCTCGTGGGCGCGGTTCCCGGCACGATCAACATCAACGTGCCGGCGGGATTCTCGACGCCACAGACCACCGCACCCGCGGGTCCTGGCTACATGAGCGCCGCCGTCACCACCTGCGCGAAGTTCCAGATCACCGGAACCGCGGCCCAGCCTGACGGCTCTACCACCGTCACCATCGCGTCGAACTGCGGCGCGCTGCGCGGCGCTCTGCTCACCTACAAGAACGTGACCGCGCCGAGCGTGCCGGGTGACTACACATTCGCCGCCACCTTCACGCCGACCGGCGGGACGCCCATTCCGTTCGCCACCGCCGACACGATCAAAATCAAGGTCGGCCCGCTGGCCAGCCTGACGATCAGCCCGGCGTCGGCGACGATCGCGCCCGGTGGCAGCCAGGCGTACACCGTCGTGGGCTACGACGCGTTCGGCAACGCGCTCCCGTCGCCGCTCGCGAACACCACCCTCAAGATCTCGCCGGACGGGTCGTGCACCAAGGCGGTCTGCACCGCCACCAAACCGGGCGCGCACACCGTCACGGCGACCGCCAAGGGGATCAGTACGACCGCGTCGCTGACCGTCAGCGGGTCCACCCCGCCGGCGAGCGCCGACGTGGCCTTGACGCAGACCGTCTCCACCGCGACGCCGACGTACTACTCGACCGTGTCCTTCACGACCACGGTGACGAACACCAGTACCACCACCGCTGCGACGGGCGTCGTCGTGACGGCCTCGGTACCGGCCGGTCTGGTGTCGCCCGCCGTGACCCCGTCGGGCTCCACCACCTATGCCCAGTCGAGCGGCACGTGGACGGTCGGCAGCCTGGCCGCCGGCGCCAGCGCCACCCTGACGATCAGCGGCCTCGCGGGTGACGTCGCCCTCGGCGCCCAGACCGTCAGCGCCACCGCCACCTCGACCTCCACCGACCCGAACTCGGCGAACAACACGGCCTCGGCGAGCGAGACGCCGGGGCCGGCGCCGATCGCGGTGACCATCACCCCGAACCCGGCCAACCCCAACCCGATCGACGTCGGCGTTCCGGGCACGGTCAGCTGGACCGCGTCGGCTGCCAACGCGGCCAACGTCAGCGCGCCGGCGCCGGCTGGAACGTTCCGCTGGAGCTGCATCGGCGCCAACGGCGAGCCCTGCGGACCCGCCTCGTTCGACGGCCCGACGCTCTCGCTCTCGACCACCGGCCTGCCACTCAGCGAGACCACCCTGTACGCGTTCTTCACCCCCGCCGCGAGCGGCAACTACGTCCAGGACGTCGCCAGCGGGACCCGCACCTTCACCCCCGCCTACACCCCGCCGGCCCCGACCGAGGCCGATGTCGCGGTCACGCAGACGGTCAGCACCAGCACGCCCTCCTACTACGGCGACGTGACCTTCACGACGAAGGTGACGAACACGAGCACCACGACGACCGCGCAGGCCGTGACCGCCACCGTCACCATCCCGGCCGGAATCGTCTCCCCGTCGGTGAGCCCGTCCGCGGGGACGAGCTTCTCGTCGGCGACGAAGGTCTGGACGATCGGCGACCTGGCGCCGGGAGCCGAGGCCACCCTCATCGTCACCGGCCTCGCCGGAGACGTCTCACTCGGTACCCAGACCCTGACGGCCACCGTCACCTCGACCACGACCGACCCGAACTCGACGAACAACACGGCTTCGGCGAGCGAGGCATCCCAGCCGGGGCCGGTCAAGGTCGTGATCACCCCTGACCCGAACAACCCCCCGATCGTCGAGATCAACGCACCCGGCACCGTGAGCTGGACCGCGTCGTTCGCGAGCGCCGGCAACCCGGCCGCCCCCGCGCCGACCGGGACCATCCTCTGGGCCTGCCAGACGCTGTCCGGCAATCCATGCCCATACGTCCCTGCCCTCGACCCGAGCGCGAACTCACCGGTGCTGACGTTCCAGGTGAGTAGCTTCCAGTTCATCGACACGTACTTCCTGACCGCCACCTTCGTCTCTGACTCCGGGGGCGCAGGCAACTACGTCCAGAATGCGTCTTCGACCGTCTCCTTCACGCTGACCAACAGCGGGGGCTGAGCCGGCCGGGGTTCGCGGGCCGTGACGGCGGCCCGCGAACCCCAGTCGCGTCATGGGAACGACCGGGATCTGGCGACTAGGAGCGGCTTACGCCGTGACGCCGCCAGGTCCGCCAGGTCCGCTTCAGATCCGCCGTGTGGCCTGGTCTATGCCTGTCTTCCGCACAGGGGGTTTCGATGGGTTAACTGGCCCGACTGTCGATGATCCTCGAGCTGACAAAGCGGCACCGGCCACGTCTTGGGTCGCCAGCCGGCCGCCTGCCTGGCTGGCGACGGGGAGGCCGGGCTATGCGGCCGGTTCCAGAGCGCCGCCCGGGGTGAGCACACCGAGGCTGAGCAGCGCGGTCAGCTCGTCGGAGATCACCCAGATGGAGCTGATCCGACCGTCGGTGACCTTCAGGATGTCGGTGGCCCGGATGGACACGTCGCGGCCGGTCGCCGGCACCGGGCCGAGCGCGGTGGGCAGCGGGCCGACGTGCCGTCCGTGCATGTAGAACCCGATGGCAAGATGCGTAGGCGTCTCGACCTGTTCGACCAGCTCGTGGCGTATGTCCGCCAGCGCGGCGTGCAGCGCCCGGGCGCGGCTCACCAGGTCGGTCGCGGTCATCGGGGTTCCGTTCACCGGAACCGGATCGGTGTACAACTCGCGGAACGCACGCACCGCCGACTCGTCGTCCGCGGGCAGACCGTCGCACCACAGCGACAGCAGTCGACTGGTCATGTTTGTCATGACGACGAGTCTGCGGTGCCCGCGCCGCCTACCGGCGGATCTGTCGGGAGCCCGTCCGACAAAGTGTGGATACTTAGGGCGGCTCCCCCAGGAGACAGAAATCCTTCCCGAGATCCTCTCGACCTCATCGATGACCATCCGTGCGCTAATCGGTTGCCCCCCGGTGGGACCCATTCAGGGTCGAGCGGGGCATACCCCCCCAGGTAGCCTGACCGGCCGCCGCCATGATCGGCTCTACGGCCACGGCGTCTGTCGCGGATGGCCGTCCGGCTATCGGTCCGGCCGTCCGCGGGGCTGCGGTGGCGTTCCGCTTACGCCCAGGGCCCGACGCCGGCGATGCGTTCGACGGAGTACCGCACGATGTAGCCGGGGCGCTTCGGTGCCGGGAACTCCGCGTCCGGTGCCACGTAGACCTTGGTCAAGCGATTGAGTAGGTCCCACGCGTCGTCACTCGGCGTGATGGAAGCCCGGGCATGGACGATGGCGTAGGGGCTCATGACCACGCCGGGCTCGCGCGGTGCCTCGAAAGAGAGCACGACCCGCGGATTCTGCTCGATGTTGCGGAGTTTCGCGTACCACGCAAGGTGGCCGCTTACCAGATCGTCCCCGTCCAGTCCGATCCAGATGACGCTCACCTGCGGCGTTCCGTCGGCGTTGACGGTACTTAGGTGGGCCAGGGGACCGGACTCGACCAGGTCCCGTAGTACCGGTGGAATCGTGCTCATCGGTGTCGCTCTCCCCGCGCCGTCGTTGCTTCCGAAGTTATCTGCTCCCGCCGGACCCACCTTGGCGGACCGCCGCACGTCATGGCCAGGTCACTGCCAGTAGCGACGCGTCCGCGGGGACTGGCAGGTGACCGTCCCTCCCGCCGGAAGGCGCCGGCGGGAGGCCGAACTCGCGCTTGAAGGTCCTCGCGAAGGCGAACTCCGACGAATAGCCACAGCGCCAGGCCACCGCGGGACGCTGCGGTCACTCGACCCGGATCTGCTGTTCGACGGAGCACTGCGGTACGAGAACGGCGGCTGGACGACTCCGCCGGCGCGAAGCGTCCACAGCGACGGGGCCACCGAGTCGCCGCCGATCGCGTCCACGTCCACGCCGACGCCGACGCCGACGGACCGTTCGAACTCCCAGCCTGCGGGGGGGGGCTACCAGACGACCGGTCCGTCGGCTTCATGAGCGCGCCGGATTGGTCCGCACGGGCAGCGTCGCTGAGTCACTCGCGCGAATGTTCGGGATCCGCGGCGCGGGCGGTCAGCGGAGCCGGGACAGTGCGACCGTCACGTCCTGGGGGTCGAACTTGGCGGGGTCGAGGTCGGCCGGGTTGTCGAGGCCCAGCCATTCCAGCCGTTCGTCGTGCTCGGGATGACTGGGATCGTCCAGGATCTCCAGGAGCGCCTCGTAGCCCCAGATGCCGCCGCAGTCCTCCGGCGGGGCCGCGCGACGCCCACCGGTGCAGCGCGGGTACCGGACGGAAGGGTCGGAGTCGAGGATCTTCTCCAGGACGATCTCGTGCTCCCAATCGTCGCCGAAATCGTACGTATAAACGATCTTTGCCTTGGCGTCGGGAAGTACCTGCTCCAGCGATACCGGCTTTTCGGCGCGCTGGTCAAGATCTGCGTCCGGCGTGCCGAACCTGCCGTAGGGCGTCTCGAAGACGTGCAGGTGGCTGCCTTCCCAGTCGAACGCTGCCTGGAGAATGGTGTGCAGGCGCGCCAGGCTGGTGTCGGCCGGCACCTCCAACCGTCGCCAGATCGGTGGTTTCGCGCCGCGGAGTCCTACCTTGAGCTGGTAGACCGGGGCCTGCTGCCCTTTGCCCCGCCTCGGCTTCTTCGGGAGCGTTGGCGTCGGCGGCCGGCCCACCGCCAGCAGTCCGCGCTGCCCGGTCAGGTTCGCCTGCAGGTCCGCGGCGAACTCGGCCGGGTTCACGCCCTGCGCCGTCAGCATCCTGACGAGGTCGGTCATGCCGCCGAGCACGTCAATTCCCAGGTCCTCGTCGTCATCCGCATGCGGTGCGGGTGGCTTCCGCGGGGTCGGGAGCGTCGCGAGGCGTGACCGCAGCACGAGCGCCAAGGCCTCGAACGGAGGTCCGTCCTCGTCGTCCTCCGCGTCGAAGGGGATCTCGTCCTCCGCATCGAAGAGGATCTCGTCCTCCGCATCGAACCGGAGAAAAGAGGCGGCTTCCTCATCGTCCCCGAACGGGAGCTCGCCGTCGTGCACCGCCCGTGCGTTCAGGGCGTTTTCGACCTGCCAGCGAAACTCCTCGGCGTCCAGCGTCTCGACTCGCAGCCTGACCTTGTCCTTGCGAGCCGCCGTGGTGATCTTCTTCAGAAGCCCGGGAAGGTCCTCGGCCGGGAGGACGAGGAGGTCTGCGGCCTCACCGCAGGCCGATGGGTCGACTTGCACCAGGAACGCATGCGTCCGGCCGGCCCGCTCCGCCGTGCAGGTCAGGAAGGCGGCGACACCGTCATCGTCGTAACGGCGCTGGAAGTCGCGGACCACCAGCGGCGCCGTCACCTCGTCCGCCCACCGTGGCCGGGCGGCTCCGGCCGCGGCGAGCCGACCGGCGGCGGCACCCGCGGCGGTACCGACCGGCCCTGGAGCGATGGAACCTATCGCCAGTAGCACCGCAAGCGCGTCCTCGGTGGCCGCGCTCTCCAGCCGCGGCACCACCTCATCAAGGAATGCCTCCCCGACGGAGCCATCGGTGAAGGTGTCAAGCACGGCGAACACCGCACCAGCCACCTCCGCCATCAGCGGGTCGTCGTTCTCGCGGAGCACCGCACCCATGGCGAGCATGTCGGCGACGAGCGTGCGCAGCTCCGTCTCGTCGTTCTCGTCGTCGTCATGAGGCCGCGAAAACTGATCACGGATGTCCGGCGCGGGGGCCAGCGTGAGCCGCGAGGTGCGCCCGGCCGGCGCCGACCTCTTGGAGGACGGCTTCTTTTCGCTCTTGCGACCGCGGCTCACGGGGCTCATGCCCTCCATTCTGCTCTGCTGTGATGCCGTCATGGGCTGGGCACGACCCGCCCGCGCCACGTGCCTGACCGGCGTGTCACAGAGCGGCCCACGACGGTGTCGGCGACAGGCGGTGACTGGGCGCTGCGACCATCGTCAGTCCTTGCTTCCCGTGCTGATCGAAGAGTTCGGCAAACCCCGCCGCGGCTGACCGACCCCGTCGGTCGGTCCGGATTCGGTCGTGCCGCGGTGACCGGCGGCTGCCCTGGCCGTGACGAACGCCCGGCGGTCCAGGGTGATCTCGCTGTCAGGCCGGTACGGGGTGCCGGGCGAGGAACCACTGGGCGACGAGCAGGTTCGGCACCCAGCACAGGAACGGCACGACGTAGTACGCCCGGTCGAACGCGACGTCGTCCGCGGTGCCGGCCAGCGCGGCCTGGCCGGCGATCATGATGATCAGCCACAGCCGCAGCATCACCGCGGCGTAGGTCATGGCGAAGGCGCGAACCGCCCAGCGCCGGTGGGCGACGACGTCCCGGCGGCGGATGGCCCGCCACGCCGCGATGGCGAAGCTCACCCAGGCGACCGCCAGCAGGCCGAAGCCGGCCACGCCGATCGGGCCGGCAGCGTTCACCGTGGACAGCACCGCGCCCGCGACCCCGGACACGATGATGGTGCTCAAGGTGATCCGGCCGACGATCCGGTGCAGGCGGCGCGCCCGGGCGCGTACCCAGGCGGAGAGCTGGACGGGCGAGAGCAGCAGGGCCGCGCCCCCGAAAACGATGTGCACGTAGAAAACAATCTTGATGGGCGTCGACCGGTCGGCGTAATTCGTCGCCAGCCGGCTGTCCTGGTCGGCCAGGGTCGTCAGCGACGACGTCAGGTACGGATACAGCGCGAACGCCGCGATCGCCACCGCGCTGAGGGCGAACCACCAGACGGCGGCGGTGCGTCCCCAGCTCCGGCCGTGGCCGGGACTGGGGGCGGGGGTGGGAGCAAGGGCGGACATCGGGTGCCTCCGGGACGGGGCTCAAGGCGGCTTCGAGTAGGCGGGCGCAGGTCTGGGAAGCGACCGGCCGGGCGGCGCGGGCCGGTCCATGCCGTGGCTGGCCGGCACCTGGGACAGGGTCTGTGGGCGGCGTACCGGAGGTCGACACCCTGGCGGGTCACCGCGGCCAGACCCACGTGACCCGCCGGGTCACCCGCGCGGGTGACCCGGACTGCCCTGCGCGGGGATCGCGGACGGCGGCGAGGCCGGTCACCATGGGGGTGTGCGCTCGGTTTCGGTGGCTTCTGACTTCGCGTCCCGCTCCGCCGTCCCGTCCCGCTCTGCTATCCCGTCGAGGGCCGACGCCGGGCTGGCCGTAGGCCTGGCAGCCGCGATGATCGCCTTGACCCTGGTCTCGTCCGGCCGGGGACCGTACCGCGCGCCGGACGCGATCGCGCTGGCGCTGGCCGCGGTGTCGGGCTTGGCGCTGGCGTGGCGCCAGGTCGCGCCGCTCGCCGCCACGGCGGTGACCTCGACGGTCGTCGTGGTCAACGCCTTGGCCGGCTACAGCGTCGTGGCCGTCCAGTGGCCGCCGTGGCTGGCGCTGTTCAGCTGCTTCTCCCTGGGCAGCGCGCGTGCCCGGGTGGTCGGCGTCGCGCTGTGTGCCGTGGGGGTCGGTGGCTACGCCGTGTTCGACCGCGATGAGCTGGCGATCGAGGCCGTCGCCGGGATCGTGATGACCTGCCTCATCGCCACGGTGGGTGGCGACGCGGCGCGCAGCCGCCGCGCGGTGGCCGCGGCGCAGCACGCCCAGATCCGCGGCGAGGCCCGGGAACAGGCACTGGCCGCTGAGCGGCTGCTGCACGAGGAGCGCAGCCGGCTGGCGGGCGAGCTGCATGACGCGCTGGGCCACACCGTGAACGTGATGGTGTTGCAGGCGGGCGTGGCGCGGCGGCTGTTCGCGGGCAATCCGGCGTTCGCCCGGCAGGCCCTCGTCGATATCGAGAGCATCGGCCGCGAGGCGCTGGGCGAGCTGGACCGGATGCTGCGGGTGCTGCATCCGAAGCCAGACTCCGGGCAGGACGACCTGCAACTGGATCAGCCGGGCCTGGACGATCCGGCGCCGGCCGGCCTGCGGCCGGTGGATGCGGCGCCAGTGGATGCGGCGCCGGCGGATGCGGCGCCGGCGGATGCGGCGTCACAGGGTGGGTATCGGGCCGCGGGAGGCGACGACTGCGGCAACGTCCGGGATCCGTCGACCGGCCTTGGCGGCCTGGCGCTGCTCGCCGACCGGATCCGCGCTACCGGCCGGACCGTGGATCTCGACCTGGAACCCGTCGAGCTGTCCCCGGGCGTCGAGCGGGCCGTGTACGGGATCGTGCGGGAGGCGCTGACGAACGCCGTCCGGCACACCCACGCAGGACGGATCCGCGTCGCGATCGGCCTGGTCGCCGGCCAGCTCCGGGCCGAGGTGTTCAACGAGGGCGCGGGGTTCGCGGCCCCGGTGCCCGGCCGGGGGCTGATCGGCATGCGGGAGCGGGCCCGGCTCGAGGGTGGTTCGCTCGAGACCGGTCCGGTGGAGGGCGGATTCCAGGTCCTGGCGACGCTTCCGACGCTTCCGACGGCTCCGATGCGTCGGATGGCGCCGACGCCCCGGACTGGCCCGGTGACCAGTTCGGCTGGCGGCTCATGATCCGGGTCCTGCTGGCGGACGACGACCGCCTGCTGCGCAGCGGGCTGCGTGCGCTGCTGGACGCCGAGCCGGACATCGCGGTCGTCGCCGAGGCGGCCACCGGCGAGGAGGCGGTGGCCGCGGCGCGCAGCCACCGGCCGGAGGTCGTGCTCATGGACGTGCGGATGCCTCGGCGGGACGGGGTGTGGGCGACGGCCCAGATCGCCGCCTGGCCGCATCCGCGGCCGCGCGTGCTGGTACTGACCACGTTCGATGTCGACAAGGTCGTCGAGGACGCTCTCGCCGCCGGGGCGGACGGCTTCCTGCTCAAGCGGGCCACGCCCGAGCAGCTGATCGACGGCATCCGCGTGGTCGCCGGGGGAGACGCGCTGGTCGCCCCAGCGGTCACCCGCCGGTTGTTGGCCACGATCGCCAGCCGGCGCACGCCGGACCGCGAGCTGCTGGCCCAGGCCGACCGGCTGACCGAGCGGGAGGCGCAGGTGCTGCGGGCACTGGCCGAGGGCAAGGCGAACAGCGAGATCGCGGTCGCCCTGAACGTGTCGGTCGAGACGGTCCGTACGCACGTGAAGCGGATCCTCGGCAAGCTCGGCGTCCGGGACCGCACCCAGGCGGTGGTATGGGCCTACCGCACCGGATTCGTCGACATGACCACCCCCGGGTTCTGACCGCCTGCGGGCGGCCGGGAGCGTGGTCGGAGGCCGCGGCGGCAGTGCGGTCTCACCATTCTTGACAGATCGCTCCAGAATGGGCCGACTGCGCCGGCCGCCGCGGTCTTCGAGCGCGAGGGTGCCGACGCGCCTCCTGAGGACCCCGGGTTGGCAACCGGCAGGCGGCGGTGCAGTACGGCGAGGGCCAGCGCCGTGAGTACGGCGCTGAGGGTGAGGTCGTAGCGGCCGGCGAGCCCGATGAGCGCGTCGGCGGTGAGGAAGAAGCTGAGAATTCCGGTGACGATCCAGAACCCGTCACGTCCGAGTGGCTCGGTCGTCGCCCAGCGCCGGACGGCCAGGATGCCGGCCCCGAACGGCGCCATGGTGAGGACGAGCCCCACCGGCCACGGCAGGCCTGTTCCTGGGACCAGGTAGAAGAACGTGAAATGCGCGCCGGTACAGAGGAATGCGAGGACGCCGAGCGCACGGGGCCGCGAGCGACGCTCGCGGGGGTGGGGGCAGTTCGCGTGCTGGAGATGCCGGGAAAGGCGCGCGGCCGCCAGGAGCAGGATGACGACGCCGATCGCCCCGAGCGTCGGGCCAAGCGGCGGCCGGACGAAGTCCTCATACGTCAGGAGAGGGACCAGCAGCATCGCGATCCCCGCGACGACCAAGCCGCGCGGGCGGGCCCAGGCGCGGCCGCGGGCACCCGGGAACAGCCAGCTGACGATGAGGACCGACGCGCACACGCTCACCGCGGAGTGAAAGGCGGTGAGTTGCGTGGCGACCAGCAGATTCGTGTGCCAGACCTGGGCATAGTCGCCGACGCCGGCGTCCGCGGCGAAGCTGGGGTCGAACCAGAATCGATCGACGAGAGCTTCCTCGTAAACACCGTACGCGGCGCCGAGCAGAATAAGCCCGGGCAGGCCGAGTCCCCACCGGTGCGCTATCTCGCGGCACAGCAACGCGCCGCAGCCGTAAAGCGCCACGAAGAACGCGAGGTTCCAGGGCAGCAGCAGGTCGAGCGGGAATGTCGCGGTCGACAGCACCTCACCCAGGTACGGGGAAATTAGGAGAAGGGCGAGCACGGGAGGCCAGGACATACGCACATCGTGGTCGTGATTCGACGGCACCGACAACCGCCGTTGGTAGGGGGCCGCGTTACCAAAGTCGGCGGGCGCAGGCGGGCTGCGGGTGCTGGCGGGTAACCGAAGTCTGGCCAATGGGCGCCCGACACTTACCAAGCCGGTACCGAGCGGGTTAGCTCGGGCCGGAGTCTCGCTTGCTGGCGGCACGTTCGTAGGCGTGCAGGGTGCTGACGACCACGTGGCGTTCGGCCGGGGTCAGTGGTTGGAGTGCTTCCCGCCACGCGCGGGTGCCCGGGCTGAGCCATCCCTCGATCGCGGGGCGGCCGGTGGCGGTGATGCTGACGATCCTGCGTCGGCGGTCGTCGGGGTCCTCGCGGCGCTCGACGATCCCGGCGCGGCCCAGGTCGGCGACCATGAGGCTGACCGTTGTCGGCGCGACCTCGAGCCGGGTGGCCAGGGCGTTGACGGTGGTGGGGCCGTCGAGCAGCAGGTAGGAGAGCAGGGACAGGTGCCGTGGGCCGAGCGCCAGGCCGGCCAGCTCGGCGGGCGGCGGCATCCGCTTGGCCCGCCCGACAGTTGCGGCATCAGCAGGGAGGTGAGGAGGGCCCCGAAACGGCGCTGTCCGGCCCGCTCAGCTGGCTCTGCCGCCGGCCGCGAGCCGGCGGCGGCGGTTCCGAGAGCGCTCGGCCCCGCCCACTCTCGGTGGTTCCCGCGGTTCGCGCCCGCGTGGTTCGATAGGCCGATGTCGTCCGGGCTTTCGGTGTCTGGGCCTTTTGGGTCCGGGCCTTCCCCGTCCGGATCTGGTGCGTTCGAGCGGCTCGCCGCCCAGCGGGCGAACGCGGCGCAACGGCTGGAGGTGTTGCGGCTCGCGTTCGCCCGGTTGCTCGAGGACTCCGCCGATGTTGGTGCGGATGACGAGCATGACATCGAGGGGGCGTCGATGCCGTTCGAACGTGAGCAGCTTAGGGCGACGCTGCGCCAGGCGGTGGCGGAGGCAGAGGAGATCGACGCGGCGTTCGCCCGCTTGGCCGCCGGTACCTACGGGAGGTGCACCGTCTGCGGACAGCCGGTCGGGGCGGGACGCCTGGAGGCCCGGCCGGCGGCGCGGACCTGCGTCCGGTGCGCGTGACACCCGCCCGGTCGACCCTGCCGATATTCGGCCCTGCCGATATTCGTCCCGCCGTCAGCGGAAGTCGGCGATGGGCTTGGGCGGTGTCGGTTACGTGGTACTTGCTCGCCGCCCTCGTAGCCGAGGCCGCCGGCGGTGAGGTTGTCGGCACCGGATGGGGCGGTTTGCGCCTGGCTGACTGCGTAGCGCCTGGCTCTGGCCGACGGCTGCGTCACCCTAATCGGCGACGCCGCGCACCTCATGCCGCCGGTTGGCGAGGGTGCCAACCAGGCCATGCTCGACGCCGCGGAACTCGCCCGCGAACTGGTCGCCAACCCGGCCGGCCCGCACCTGGCGATCCGGGCGTACGAACAGGAATGTTCACTAGGACCCGGCCGATAGCCGAGATGTCTGCGCGCGTCCAGGCGATGATGCTGTCTCCGACCGCGGCGGAAGACATCATCCGCTTCTTCACGGCTCGGCCCGCCGAGCCGGCATCCGCGGACTGATCACATGTGCGCGCCGGACAGACGGCGTAGACGTCGCCTGAGGTGGTGTTGCTCGGCGAGGCTGACGGTGCCGGCGATGGCTCGCTGGTAGGCCTTGGCCGCGTCGTCCGTCCTGCCGGCCCGCTCCAGGAGGTGGGCGCGTACAGAGTCGATGCGGGGAAGGCCAGGGTGGACGGCTTCCAGCATGTCGATCCGGGCGAGGGCTATATCGATGCCGTCGACCATGGCCTGGGCGACGATGCTGTTGAGGGTGACCGTGGGGTTCTGGTGGCCGGTAACGATCTCAAGAAGTCGGTAGAGCGCGAGGATCTCGTCCCAGTCGGTGGTCGCGATGTCGGGGGCTTCGGCATGCAGAGCCGCGATGCAGGCCTGGAGCAGGTAGGGGCTGGGTTTGGCACCCCGGGCGGCTTGTTCGACGAGCGTGATCCCTTCTTTGATCATCTCCTGATCCCACAGTGACCGATCCTGCTCGTCGAGCGACGTGAGGTGCCCATCCGGTGCCACCCGGGCTGGGTGGCGGGCCTCGGTGAGCAGCATCAGCGCGAGCAGCCCGGCGGTCTCGGTGGACTCAGGGAGGCTGCGACGAAGGAGCCGAGCCAGGCGAATCGCCTCGGCGGCGAGATCCGCGTCGCGGGGAGGCGTTCCGGCGGTCGTGTGGTGCGCCTCGGCGAACATCACGTAGAGCACGTCGAGTACGGCGGTGACGCCCTCGCCCGCGTGCCCGGGCGGCGGCAGGGGCCGGCCGAGCTCGCTGACACGGCGTTTCGCCCGGGTGATCCGTTGGGCGATGGTGCGCTCGGGGAGCTGGTAGACGTTGGCGATCTGCGCGGTGGTCAGCCCGGCGACCGCCCGAAGCGTCAGCGCTACCTGTCCGGAGCGTGGCAGGTCGGGGTGGCAACACAGCTGGAGGACCAGCAGGGAGTCGTCCTGGTGAATGGCTTCCGGCATCACCGGAGCCTGCAACGACGCGGCGCGCACCTCGCGTTCCCGGCGCCGGGCGTCACTGCGGGCACGGTCGGCGTACCGGCGGCGGGCGGTAGCGATCAGCCAGCCGAGCGGGTCGTCCGGAAACCGCGCCGGCCACTGTTGGTGCGCCTGCAGGAGCGCCTCCTGGACGGCGTCTTCGCACAGGTCGAACTGGGCGCTGCCGTAGCTGCGCAGCAGCCGGGCGAGGGCCAGTCGCGCGAGCTCGCGCCACTGGCCCCCGCCGACGGGTTCGACCGGGATCATCCCTCGCCCAGATCGGCGAACATCACCGGACGAATCTCGAGAGCGAGGCCGGGAATGGTGGCATCGGGGATCTGCAGAGCCAGCTCCACCGCCCGGGCCTCGTCCTCGACGTCCAGGAGATAGAAGCCGCCCATGAACTCCTTGCTCTCGACGAACGGTCCGTCGGTCACCTCGGGCTGTCCCACGGAGCCGTGAATGGTCTTCGACTGGCTCGGGTCGGCGAGGGCCTGAGTCGCGATGAACTCGCCGCGCTCCTTGGTGGCGGCCATGAACGCGCTGTGTCCCTGCTGGATCCGCACCTGCTGCTCCTCGGTGAGCTGCTCCAGCACAGCTGGGTCCACCTGCATGATGATCAGATACTTCACGTCTCCTCCTTGGCGGAACGGCCACCCGGTGGCGGCTCACCAAGTGGTCGTCGCCGACACGGCTCCCGCGACACCACGCAGCCGAAATTCTCGCAGCCGAAATTCGTCCGCCGTCGTTGTCGCGGGGGGCGCGTCGGCGACGACCACCATCTGCCAGGCGGCCTCAGCAGACGGCTGCCCACGCTTGAGGAGGCAGGCCATGACGCAGCGGGTTCGGGTCCACTGCTTCAACGTCACGAGGGACGGGTTCGGGGCAGGCGAGGATCAGAGCTTGGAACGCCCGTTCGGCCAGGCGGATCCTGATGCCCTGTTCGCCTGGGCTGGTGCGACGGACAGCTGGGTCCGCCGCACTGAGCCAGGCGGCACCCGAGGGCTCGACGACTTCATCGTCCGCGACTTCACCCGCAACATCGGCGCGGAGATCATGGGACGGAACAAGTTCGGTCCGATCCGCGGCCCTTGGCTGGACCACGAGTGGAAGGGCTGGTGGGGAGACGAGCCTCCCTTCCACACGCCGGTCTTCGTGCTCACGCATCACCTACGGCCGTCGTTCACCTTGAGCGACACGACGTTCCACTTCCTCGACACGACGCCGCACGAGGCGCTGAAGCAGGCGAAGGCCGCCGCGGCCGGCCGGGACGTGCGCATCGGCGGTGGCGTCACGACCATTCGCGAGTTCCTCGACGCGGACCTGATCGACGACATGCACATAGCCGTCGCTCCGTGTGAACTCGGCGGTGGCCTGCGCCTCTGGGAAAGCCCGGACGAGCTGACCGACCGATTCCACTTGGAGCGGGTGCCAAGGCCGAGCGGCGTCGTGCACCACTTCTTCTGGCGGCGATAGGCGCTGGCGGCGGCGGACGCCGGCCGGACGCCGGCCGGACGCCGCCTCCAACAGGCCGTGGACGGGCGCGAGCCGGCTCCGCTTCCCCGACTCACAGGTTCCGTGGCGCCACTACCTGGACGCGGACGATTAAGCAGCCTGCCGGGACTACACCGACTACACGGCGATCTGGCCGCCGGCCGCGGGACCACTGCCCTAAGACGAAGGCGGGTTAGTCGGCTTTGGGTAGCTCTGGCGCTGTGATCTCGATGGTGTAGGCGACGTTGCGGGTGCGCTGGGTGGCACGTTCTTGGGCGGTTCTCGGGCTGGTTCGGTGCCGGTCAGTCCGGTTGCGCGGCGCGGCGGCGATGGCCGCGGCGCCGTGCGCCCGCCGCGGGACGGACACTGGGCGGAGGAGCCGTGTGCGTCCGGCGTCAGGCGTGGGCGCGCAGGGCTTGGGCGTACCACTCCCAGGCGTCGACGACATCGGTGGGGGCTTGGTCGGGAGCCCAGCCGTTGATGATGCCGACGAGGGTCCAGTAGCGGCCGACCCGGCGGTCGCTGAAGGCTTCTATGCGGTCGGCCGCCCGCGTGCGGTCTTCCGCCGAGGCCGGGCCGAGGGCTTCGAGACGTTCGACCACGGCCAGGGCCTCGCCGGAGGCGGGGTCGATCCCGGCCCGGGCGGCGGGGCCGGCGAGTGCGCCGACAGCTTTACTGACCTCGAACTGCGTGGGGTCCGGCTCCGGTCCTTCGGCGCGGGCTCGCTCGGCCATCCGGCGGCTGGTGGCGATGAAGTCGGGATCGCGTAGCAGCCCAACGATCTCCACCCAGGCGGCGACCTGGTCCGGGGTCGGATCGTCTGGTAGCTCGGGTGCGCCCATGGCCAGCTTGTCGGCGACCATACTGGGGTTGTCACCAAAGACGGCGTCGAGGTAGTCGTCGATGATCCGCCGACGCTCGTCGGCTGTCAGGTTGGTCAGGTTGGTCATCTGGTGGAGCTCCTCAGGGTCGGTGGATCCGATGAAGGCGCGCAGTACCGCACACTGCAGTCGCAGCACTCGGATCTGGGCGTCGAGTGCGCAAACGTGCGCGGTGGCCACCTCATCCAGGGAGGTTTCAGCGCTGAGCACCCGCTTGATGTCGTCCAGGCCGATGCCGAGTTCGCGCAGGGTACGAATGAGCCGCGCCCGAGGCACCGCGTCGGGTCCGAACAGCCGGTATCCCGACGCTGCGCGTGCCTGTGCGGGCAGCACTCCGGCATCGGCGTAGAACCGCAACGTCCGTACCGAGAGCCCGGTGCTCGCGGCAAGCTGGCCGATCATCATGGAGTCGAGCATCGGGCCTCCACCGACTGGAGAGTCAACCGCCCTAGCCGCGGCTCGTGGTCCGCTGGTCTGCGGTGGGACCTGCCCGCCGTGGACAGTGCCGAGTCGTCGGGCTTCCCGGAGCGGGCGATATCTGAGCCAGATCGACGAGGCAGACGAGCTTCTGACGAACGACCCGTTGGCGCTGCTGATCGGGATGGTGCTGGACCAGCGAGTTTCGGAAACGCGGAGTGGGACGGGACGACCGGCGTCCGCGTTCGCGGTCGCGGGTTAGCGGCGGCTGGAGCTCTGAGGGCCAGAGGTCGTGCTCTTACCGGCAATCAGAGCGGCGATGCGTTGGGTGTCCTCGTGAGTGGGCGTGAAGGTGATGACCTTGTGCTCGGGGTTGTCGGCCACTTGGAGGACAACGTGCTGCAGGTCGATCTCGCCGAGCGTGGGGTGGCGCAGGCGCTTGGTTCCACTGCCTAGCGGGGCGACATCCTGCCGATGCCACCAGGCGCGCACCTCGGGGCTGATGGCGTGCAGGCGGTCGATCAGTTCAGTGAATCCGGGGTCGCCGAGGTGGCGGGCGGCGGCGGCGCGGAAACGGGCGAGCAGGGCCATGGCTTCGCTTTCCCATTCGACGAACACCTGACGCGCCTCGGACGCGGTGAAGGTCCAGATCAGCATGTTGCGGTCCGACTCGGGAACGGCCGGCCAGTCGGTCCACAACGCCCGCGCGGCCCGGTTGGCCGCCAGCACGTCCCAGCGCCGGCCGGTCACATAGGTGGGGTAAGGATCCAGCCGTGCCACGAGGTCGGCGACACCGGCCGCGAGGATCTCCGCGGACGCCGCCGGGGCTGGCGGGACGGCCTCGCCGGCCGCGAGCGTGTGCAGGTAGTCGCTCTCGGCTGGGCTGAGGCGGAGCGCGGCGCCGAGCGCGTCGATGATCTGGAGAGACGGGTTGACGGCGCGGCCGCGCTCGATCAGGGCGTAATAGGTCGGGGAGATCGACGCGAGCTGGGCGACCTCCTCGCGTCGTAGGCCCGGTGTGCGCCGCCGCCGTCCGTCCGGGAGCCCGACGTCCTCGGGGCTGAGCGCGGCGCGGCGGGATCGTAGGAGCGTGCCGAGCTCGGTGGCGGCGCTCAGACCGGGGCCGGTCGCGGCGTTCGAATCCGGGCCGGCCGCGCTCATCCTGGCACTGCCAGTACGCGTAATAGCCGGCTGTGGATACGCGTCTTGAGGGTCCATAGTGTGCCGAGCATGGAGTTGAGCATGAAATCCCGTCAACTCGGTGGCTGCGGCCCGGTGGTCTCGGCGCTGGGCCTCGGTTGCATGGGCATGTCCCAGGGCTACGGCGAGGTCGACGAGCAGGAGGCGATCGCGACGATCGATGCCGCCCTGGACGCCGGGGTGACGTTGCTGGACACCGCGATGAGCTACGGTGCCGGCGCGAACGAGCGGCTGCTCGCCCACGTGCTCAAGCGGCGCCGTGAGGATGTCGTGCTGGCCACGAAGTTCGGGATCGTCCGCGACGTTGCGGGCACCCATCTCGATGCGAGGCCCGACCGGGTACGCGGGTTCCTGGAAGCCTCGCTCGCGCGGCTGGGGGTCGAGCACGTCGACCTTTACTACCTGCACCGTGTCGACCCGAAGGTTCCGATCGCCGACACCGTCGGCGCGATGGCCGAGCTGGTCGCGGAGGGCAAGGTCGCGCATCTCGGGGTGTCGGAGACGACCGCCACCGAGCTGGAGCAGGCGGTGGCGGTGCACCCTATAGCGGCGCTGCAACTGGAGTGGTCGCTGACCTGGCGCGAGTGCGAGGATGAGACCGTCTCGGCCGCCCGCCGCCTCGGCGTCGGGATCGTCCCCTACAGCCCACTCGGCCGAGGCCTGCTGACGGGCACCCTCACCGCCAGCAGCGCCGGGCAGGCGCCGATGCGTGCCCAGGACCCCCGTTTCGCCGGTGAGGCGCTCGACCAGAACCTGCGGCTCGCGAAGGTCGTCGCCGAGATCGCAGCCGAGCACGAGGCGACATCGGCGCAGCTCGCGCTGGCGTGGCTCTTGGCGCAGGGACCCGATGTGGTACCGATCCCGGGCACCCGACACCGGGCGCGCCTGGTAGACAACCTCGCCGCGGTCGACCTGACACTCTCCGCCGACGACTTGGCGCGGCTCGAACAGGCCGTGCCCCGCCAGGCGTGGGCTGGCGACCGGTTCTCCTTCGCCGCGCCCGTCACCGAACGGAACGCCCCATGAATTTGACACAGCCAGAACGCTGGCTCGCTGACATCCACGACGTCAGATTTGGCGCGACGCCCCTGGGCTGGGCCGAGCATTTCGGCCAGGCCGCGACAGCCGAGCTGCTCCGCCCGCTGACGAGCGGTTGATGCCTCTTTCGTGCGACTCACGGTGGCAGTCCGGCCGACTACCCGCCTGCGTGACTACGTCAATGTGCTGGCGGCGGCGGACGCCACAGAGCGCGCCGCCAGCGCCTTCGATTGATCGCGGTCCGCCACGGGCGTGTGAGGGCGGCGCTCACACCCTCTTGGGCCTTCGGGCCAGCCTGGCGCTGACAGCCTGTAGGGAGGCGTGACGATGTCGATCCTGTGGTGGCCCTGAGCAGCTATGCGACGGCTGGGCCGGTCCGACTACTGTGATGTGTGTGGGACTGCACCTGAGTCAGATCGACGAGGCCGACGAGCTGCTGACCAACGACCCGCTTGCCCTCCTTATTGGCATGGTTCTGGACCAGCCAGGTTCGGAAGGATGGAGTGGGACGGAGAATTCCGTCGAGGCTTGGGCCGCCCGTCTGGTAGTCAGGGAACAGAGCTCAGGGGCGCACGCGAATGACGGTCTTGCCCTTGCGCCGCTCGGTCGGGTTGAGCGCGGGGACGGCGTCGTCGAGAGTCACGACGGTTCCGATATGTGTGCGAAGGCGCCCGTCCCGCACCCGATCGACGATCTCCACCAGCTGACTCGGAACGGACTCGACGACGAAGTCGACCGCGAGACCGTCGACGGGGCGAACCTCAGCGGGCCCGACCACCGACACCAGCGTCCCGCCAGGCCGGATGATGCTCGCCGAGCGCCTCTGGGTGTCACCACCGATGACATCGAAGACTAGGTCGACCGCGCCGATGTCTTCGAGATCCTCGTCGCCGAGGTTGAGGAACTCGTTCGCGCCGAAGTCGAGCGCCGTCGGGCGGTCCGCTGCCCGCCCGGTGCCGATGACGTAGGCGCCGAACTCCCGGGCGAGCTGTGTCACCACAGATCCGACCGCGCCGCCGGCGCCGTGCGCGAGGACGCTTTGCCCCGACCGAAGGCGGCCGTGCTGGAACAGGCCTTGCCATGCGGTCAGGCCGGAGATCGGCAGGCTCGCGCCCACCGTGAAGTCGACGTTCCCCGGCAACGGCGCAAGGTTGCGTGCCTCCACGGCCGCGTACTCGGCCAGGGTCCCGTCGCGGTGCCAGTCCGTGATCCCGAAGACCCGCTGGCCCAGGGAGAGTCCCGTCGTGCCGTAGCCGAGAGAGGTGACCACTCCGGCGAACTCGTGGCCGATGATCGCCTGGGCTCGATCACGACCGGAGCGATCGACCCACGTCGAGGGCCATTCCCACTCCGCGGGGACGAAGCCCGACGCATGGACCTCGACGACGACGTCGTTGATCGCCGGGGTCGGCTCAGGCCGCTCAGTCAGCTTGATCCCGGCTGCTTCCGCGGCCTGATTAGTCGCGACGACTGCCTTCATTTCACCCTCCGTATCTCTCGTGCTCGCTGGTTTCCCGGTAGCGACAGGCAACGCGACACGAATGTGGACTGTCAAGCCGAATATGAGATCTCGTGTGGAGGTTTGGGGAGTCTTGTCCTTGCTGTCATCGAGTGGCAGCTCGAACGCGTCCTCGCGTTCCATTGCGGCGAGCGGTTCACCCATCTTGAAAGCCTGAGGTCGCCTCGGGAATGGGCGGGATTAGCATCACTTACGAGCACTCCTACCGGGAAGGCTCTGACCAAGCTGGAGGTCCTGGTCACCGGTAACCTTCGCTATTGATCCGGTCCTCGCCGAGACCAAGGCGGTTGAGCGTATTTTGGGCAGATGCGGCTACCGCGATGGCTGTGGAACTTCACCTGAGCCACCTCGCCGATCTGCGTGTCTTCACGGATGGCTCCGGATCGCTGGCCCGACGTCAGCAAGTTGTCGATCCATCGCGTAGTGCCTGCAGCGACTGTGCGGCTTGGATTTCGACGCGGGATCGCGAGAGCAACTCGACAACGCTCTTCTTCGCCGCCGACTGTGCGACGAGGCGGGTGAAGAAGCTGAACAGCGCGGTACGCGGATCACCTTCCCGGGCCAGGGCGGCCACGTCACCGGTGAGCTGTTCCAGCAGATCTTTCATGATCGCTGTGAGCAGGTCATTCTTCGTGGGGAAGTGGCGGAAGACCGTGCCGATCGCCACCCCCGCGGCGGGCGACTTCCTCGGTCGTCGCCGACGTGCCCTGTGCGGCGAACACCTCGCTCGCGGCGGCGAGGATGAGAGCCCGATTGCGCCGGGCACCGGACCGCTGGGGCGGCGTTCAGCCGGCCGGACCCGCATCCGGCGGCGACTGGCGTGCGTCCCGTTGGCGCTGCTGATCGGGATAGTGCTGGACCAGCCAGTCTCGGAAGGATGGAGTGGGACGGGGCGTTTCGCACCCATCTGACGGCGTAGCGCCAGGTTTTGGTCCGCGGCACCGGAGTGCGTACCCGCTACTGTCCTTCGCCATGGGCTGCCGACGAGGTCGGATCGGCAGACCTGTAGGCCTGCTATCGGAAGACTAGATTCTCGGCCATCGGTAGAGTCGAGATGTGGTCGACTATCGGCGCCGTGTCCTCGACGACACGCTGGACGCTCTTCAGCCGCATCTTCGTGCTCTGTCGATCCACGGGCCGAAGGCGGTCGGCAAGACCGCGACCGCGATGCGGCGCGCAGCGTCGATCATCGATCTCAGCCTTCCCGGCCAGCGCGAGATCGTGGCCGCCGATCCGACCGTTCTGACCCGGCTGCCGGGGCCGGTGCTGGTCGACGAGTGGCAGCGCCTTCCCGAGGTATGGGACCACGTGCGGCGCGCAGTCGACGCTGGTTCGCCGGCTGGTCATTTCATCATCGCGGGCAGCTCCGCGCCGCGAGGGGCGGTGGTCCACTCGGGCGCGGGGCGGATCGTGCCCCTGCGGATGCGCCCGCTGAGCCTTGCCGAGCGGGACGTTGACACCCCGACCGTGAGTCTCGCTGCGCTCCTCGACGGAATCAGCGACATCGGCGGTGTGACCTCGCTTAGGTTGACGGACTACGTCGAGGAGATCACGGCATCGGGCTTTCCCGCCCTCCGTGGCCTGCCGCCGCGGGCGCGTCGGGCCGAGCTGGACGCGTACCTAGACAACCTGGTCCAACGGGAATTCCCCGAGCAGGGCTACCCGATCCGGCGACCAACGGTGCTGCGCGCCTGGCTCGCCGCCTATGCCGCAGCCACGTCGACGACGACGGCCTACTCGAAAATCCTGGATGCGGCGACTCCCGGCCTGGGTAACAAACCCGCCAAGGAGACCACTCTCGCCTATCGTGACGCCCTGTCGTCGCTGTGGTTGCTTGACGCGGTCCCGCCGTGGATGCCCAGCCGAAACCATCTCGACCGACTTGGCCGGTCCCCCAAACACCATCTGGCGGACCCCGCGCTGGCCGCGCGGCTGCTCGGGCTCGACGACTCCGCGCTGCTGCGCGCCGAGCAGGGCAGCACCGTCCTGTCGGCGGGCACGATCCTCGGGGCGTTGTTCGAGCATCTCGCCGCGCTCAGCATCCACACCTATGCCGAGGCCGCTGAGGCCCGGGTAGGCCACCTGCGTACCCAGAACAACGACCATGAGGTCGATCTGATAGTCGAGCGTCCGGACGGCCGCGTGCTGGCGGTCGAGGTCAAGCTGGCGGACCGGGTCGAGGACTCCGACGTCAGGCACCTGCACTGGCTACGCGACCACATCGGAGAAGATCTGATCGACGCGCTCGTCATCTACGCGGGCGAGCACGCCTACCGCCGACGTGATGATGTCGCCGTAGTCCCGCTGGCACTTCTCGGTCCGTGACCCACGGGGGCGGGCGCCGCGCGGGTTCCGTCCACGTCACCAGCCGGAGGCCGCGAGAGCCAGCGGCCGGCAGGCCGGCCGCTGGGCCCGTGATCCTCGGTTGGTCGTTGTCCGCCGGCAGCTCCGCTACCCGAAGGCATGGCCTGCCGAGCCCGCGCAGGAAAAGGGCATCGACGTAGCTCTCGCCGTGGACTTCGTGCGCCTTGCCTGCGAGGACGCGTACGACGTCGGCGTCCTGTTCAGCCGCGACACGGACCTCGTACCCGCACTTGAGAGCGTCCGAGATCTCGGCGCTCATGTGGAGGTCGCGAGCTGGAAGGGCGCGAGCCGGCTCCGCTTCCCTGACTCACAGCTTCCGCGGTGCCACTACCTGGACGCCGACGACTGTGCGGCCTGCCGGGACTACACCGACCACACCGCAACCTGACCCGCGGCGCGGGTGGCTGCGACCACGCGGAGCGTCGAATGCTGGCTGAAACTCGGTGCGAGGGTGCACGCCCGGGCACCTGTGCCACGAGTTCGGCCCAAGATCAGCTCTGTCGCGGGTGCTCGCCGTCGATCGCTGATCGCGGAAGGTTGCCTCCTCCTGCGAGGTTGGTGCGTCTACGCTTCTTCTGGATCCCACACGTAAGGGTGGGACCCTGACGCCAGTGTGACCGATCGCGCTGTCGCATGGTTTCGGCTGCCGGGGAGTGGCTCTTGGGCCTCGCCGTACCGGGCGACGGCCGGTGAGGCTGCCTCGGTCGACGACCCCTATATTGAGGATCCCTTCACCTAGAGACCTCTATGACTGATTGAGTGCCCCGGCAGCGGGCCGAGGCGATAGTGCCGCGCTCGGCGAGCCGACGCGGTCGTTGAACAGGTCGGCGACGAGCTTTCCGTGGCGCAGCTGCCTGGATGCTGACGACTACGGCGCATGCTGGGACTACGCCGACTACACGTCGATCTGAGCAGCGGCACTGGGGCCGCCAGGCGCGGTCGGCTACGGTGATGGCGTGGGACTGCACCTGAGTCAGATCGCCGAGGCGGACGAGCTGCTGACCAACGACCCGCTGGCTCTCTTGATCGGGATGGCGCTGGACCAGCCGGTTCCGGAAGGATGGAGTGGAACGGGACTTTCTGTTCCCGTATGACTACTCCTTGTTGTGAACTGGTCGGGTTGCTCGGCGGGGTCACGCGAGCAATTCGGCGACAGTGGATAGCGACGGCCTGATTGAGCCGGCCGTCGACGGTGCAGCGGCAGCTCCGGTACAGCCGGGCTTGCTTCGTCAGGAGGCCTTGAGCTTCAATTGGCTCGCGATCATGCTGGTACAATAGATATCAAGCCGCACGAACAACAACGGCGGAATATCGAGCTCCGGCTCGACCGGATCCAGTCCGCCGCCCCGCCCCGCCCCGCCCCGTCGATCGGCCAGCCCGAAGCACGGCGATCGCAGCGGATAGCGGTACGGGCACCCCGGTCACCCTCCGCGCACAGGGTCGTCTTTAGAGGTGTCGGCGCAGGAAGTCTCGCGCGGCGCTGACCGCTTGGCCGACGTAGGTCTCCGAGTCGTACAGGTCGATGTGTTGTACGCAGTTCAGCCAGACGATCTGCTTGGTGCCGCCGGCGCGGGAGTGCAGCGCGTCGGCGAGTTCGGGGGAGCAGTAGTCGTCCACTTTGCCGTGGACCACGAGTAGCGGGGTGTCGCCGAGCAGTGGAGCGGCGCCGAGCGCGTCCAGAGTCATCAAGGAGTGCAGCGAGCCGCGGGTGACCCGGTTCTCCCAGTGCGGCGACGCCGACCGGGGCGTGCCGTAGTAAGCGAATGGCTCCGCGCCGCCCATCGCGACCTCGGAGTCGTCGTTCGCGACGGCGGGGAGGTACTCGTCATACCGGTCGAGGAACGAGCGGAGCGTGGAGCGGTAGGGCCCGACGCCCATCCGTTCGACCAGCCAGGCCGGACTGTTGTAGGCGCCGGCGACGCCGATGACGAGACGCAGCCGGGGATCGGTCGCCGCCGCTCGGACCGCGTACCCGCCGCCGAGGCAGATCCCGACCACGCCGATCCGGTCGGGATCTACCTCAGGCCGGGCCGCGAGCAGGCTTACGGCCGACCGGAGATCCTCCAGCTTTCCCTGGCTGTCCTCGTGGCCCCGGCGCCCGCCGCTTTCGCCGAATCCACGATGGTCGAAGGCGAGGGTGACGTATCCCGCCTGGGCGAGCTGGGCCGCGTACGTCCCGACCACCTGCTCTTTCACCCCGGTGAAGGGGCCGGTGAGCACCAGCGCCGGCGAGTTGTCCGCACCCTCGGGCAGTCGCAGGTGACCGACCAGGTCGACTTCGCCGGCTCGGAAACGGACAACCTCGGTGCGGACGGTGGAGGACGACATCGGGTCCATGGACTGTGCTCTCCGATCTGGGCTGGGAACGGTTCGACAGTGTGCTAGCGGACCGGCTACTGGCCGGCGGCGAGTTCGGCCGCCACGGCGTCGGCGCCGAGCCCGACCATCCATTCGAGCGGCGCGCCGGGCAGGAAGCGGACCATCGTCTCGTGCAGCTCCTGCCGCGCGGAGTCGGTCAGCACGCCGCTGCCGCCGGTCAGCCGGTGGACGGTCTCCCGGTACATGAGCAGATACCGGCGCTGGTCGGCGAACAGCTCGCCGCGCCCGGGCGCCCCGTGCCCCGGGTACATGCGCGCCCCGGCCAGCTCCTCGTCCAGCCGGTCCAGCGCCCGCAGCCATTTCGCAAGGTGCCCGTCCGCGGTGTAAGAGTGCACTCCGTCGAAGGTGAGGTCGCCGACGAACGCGGCGCCGTCGCGGCCGTCGCGGACGAGGAGGTACGAGTCGGCGTGGCTTTCCGCGGCGCCGACGTCATGGATCTCGACCTGGAGCCCGCCCACCTCCACGGTGCCGCCGCCGGGAACCGGACGATCCGGTACCCGGAAACGGTCGGGCCACTCGTCGCCGTACACCGGCCGCCACTGTTCCCGCTTCGGCTCGGCGATCTCTCTGATCGTCTCGCTCACGGCGGCGGTGGCGTACACCGGCACGTCATCGCCGACGACGTAGGGCAGGCCATTGAAATGGTCGGGATGGGCATGTGTCACGAACGCCGCGAGCAGCGGCTTGCGCAGCGCCGCCAGCCTGGCGGCCAGTGCCTTCGCGTCCGACACGAGCAGGCTGGCGTCGACCAGGACGACTCCGTCCGCGGTCTCCAGCAGGTAGCTGTTGACCAGCAGCCCGGTCTCGCTGGCCGTGTAAATATGGATGTGGAAATCGGTCATCGTGGGCGGTCCTCCAGGCGTCAGCCGTCGCAGCCGACGCTAGATCGACCCGAGCTGGGTGCCTAGAAGGCACCTTCCAGTGCCCATCCCGTCCAGCCCCGCAGGAAGGCCCCGATGTCGCTGACGATCCCGGACGTCCTGGCGGAGAACTGCGCGACGCGCCAGGCCCTGGAACGGCTCGCGGCCAAATGGCGGGTGCTGCTGGTGTACGCGCTGCTCGCCGGTCCGCAGCGACACGCCGAGCTGCGCCGTCGGCTCCCCGGCATCACCCAGAAGGTCCTGACCGAAACGCTGAAGGGAATGCAGGCGGACGGCCTCGTCGAGCGGCGGGTGCTCAAGGAGACCGCGCCCCAGCACGTCGAGTACGCCCTCACCGAGCTGGGCAAGACCCTGGAGGCTCCGCTCGCGGCGATCTGCGGGTGGGCCATCGCCCACCAGTCCGGAGCAGTCTGACGCTGGGCCTCGGTACCGTGGCGACGTGCCCACAAGGCGCGACTCCGAATATCCGCGATCCTGTCCGGTAGCGCCCAGCCCCTGGCGGACTGAAGCTAGCTACGACGTGGACGCTCCCGACTACGAGGCGTGCCAAGACGACGCCAACTACATGGCGATCTAACCGCTGCGTGACGGCTGCCGCGTCGAGGCCGGCTACGGTGTTCTCGTGGGACTTCACCTGAGCCAGATCGACGAGGCGGACGAGCTGCTGACGAACGACCCGCTTGCCCTCCTTGTAGGCATGGTGCTGGACCATCAAGTTGGACAAACAAGGAACAGAACGGACCTCGTCTCCCGATCCGTGCGCCGGCGATAATGAAACGCGGCGGCGGCTGGAGTACGGCCGGACTCGCCGACGGCTCCTGCGACCTCGCCTTCGTCTGGCTGCCCGGAGGGTGCCGCCGGTGCGCCAGGGGACGCGCCGCCCGCCCGAAGCGTTCACCCGGGATGGGTGAAACGCTTCGGGCACGCCCGTCGAGACCTTGGTGTCAGAGCGAGCTTCGTTGTGCTCGAGGGTCGTCGTCGACGATCGCGGTGGCGTATCTGCCGGCGCGTGCCGTTCGTCGCCAGGGGCGCGCGAGGTTTTCATGTTCGCGGTCGATATCGACGGTGGCGATGGCCGAGGTGGCGTGTGGTCCGCACCGGGTCGCCCAGTGACCGTCAGGCCCAGCGATTCCGGACGGGGCGGCGGCCGCGTCGGCGGCGACCGTGGCATAGCTGATCCAGTAGCTGTTGGTGCTGGCGTGCGCCTGTGTCTGCAGGCCGAAGACGGTGCCATTGTCCATGGTGGAAAGCAGCACGCAGTGAACGTCGGCTCGCTCGTACTCGGCGAAAAGCTCCGGATACTGGCTTTCCATGCCGAGCGCGCACCCGAACCGCACCTCGTCGACGTCGAAGGTGATCGGGCTGGTGCCGGGTGTGTACAAATATCTGACCTTGGTGTTGGACAACATCCGTTCGTCGTAGCGGGTGATGATACGGCCGTGGTCGTCGATCACGTAAAGGCTGTTGTGTGGACGATGCGGCTCGGTGAGTCGGTGCACGGCTCCGACGACTGCCCACAACCGCAATCCCGCGGCGTGTTTCCTGATCGCCTCAAGCTGGTCGCGCTGAGCCGCCCAGTCGAAGCGGCTCCAGTCGGCGTCCGCCATGGTGGTCGGATCGCAGGACAGGATCCGCTTGTTCGGCGAGCAGAGTGCTCCCTCGCAGAAATGAATGAGGCGAGCGCCTTGATCGCGGGCCTCGGTCATCAGGCGACGCACGTCGTGGCCCACCCGTTGAAACGCTTCGGCATCCCGAGGATCCGTCGGCGCGTCGAGCTGGGCGACCGAGATTCGGAAGGGATTGGTGTTCGGCACGGTGGTTCCTTCGGAGGGCTGCCGGAAGTGCCGAAGCGCGGCCGTGTAGGACTCGCCCGTCCTGCGCGCTCGTTCGCGCACGCGCTGCTTGAACGCCTTGTTCGCCGTCATCGGCTCTCCCGCGTCCCGACGTCGAGCACCCAGCGGCCGTCGACGTTCGAGACGAGCGGACCTATGACGACGATCCGAGGCCCAAGCCCCTTTGCCTCTCACCGTGGTCGCGCTGGGACGACCCTCCGAGGTTAGGCGTGGATCACGCCCTGACGTCAGCTTAGCCCAGGAACCGGCCTCGGCGGCTCCTTGACGTGATGGCCGCCCCGACCAGCACCCGGACCCAGGCTCTCTCGCGCAGCACGGCCATCGGCGCGGCCGTCGCCAGGCTCGCCGGCGACAGGGTCGAGGGCAGGTATGTCGTGCGGGTCCGGCCACCTGTCACCATCGGACCTGACCGGTGTAGCAGTGGTCGTCGCGCGTCCGGCTACGGTGGTGACGTGGGACTGCACCTGAGCCAGATCGCCGAGGCCGACGAGCTGCTGACCAACGACCCGTTGGCGCTGCTGATCGGGATGGTGCTGGACCAGCAGATCCCGCTGGAGCGGGCGTTCGCGGCGCCGCTGGAGCTGGCGAGGCGGCTCGGCCGGTCGCTGGACGTGGTCGAGTTGGCGAGCTTCGATCCGGACGAACTGGCCGCGGTGTTCTCCATCCAGCCCGCGTTGCACCGGTTCCCGGCGGCGATGGCGCAGCGGACGCAGAAGCTCTGCCAGATCATCATCGACAGCTACGGCGGTGACGCGGCTGGGGTGTGGACGACCGCGGCCGACGGGCGCCAGCTGTTGAAGCAGGTTGCCGCGCTGCCTGGGTTCGGGATGCAGAAGGCGAAGATCTTCGTGGCGCTGCTCGGTAAGCAGCTCGGGGTGACTCCGCCCGGTTGGCGGGAGGCGTGCGAGCCGTTCGGTGAGGACGGCAGCTACCGCTCTGTCGCTGACATCGTGAGCCCCGAGTCCCGCATCAAGGTCCGCGACTTCAAGAAGCAGATGAAGGCCGCTGCCAAGGCGTGAGCAACCTGATCGGGCTCCAGGCGCCGCAGCGCGCTGAGGGCGAAGGCTTGATCTGCCTGTTGGCCGCAGAGCGACGTCCCGCCTTCTGATAGTGACAGACCGGGGGCTCGCCCTTTTCCCGCCAGCGCTGCGGGTTGGTGATCTCGTCGGTGTGGTCGCGCCGTCCTGGTGCGGACCGGCTGTGTTGCCGCGACCGTTCGCGCGGGGCCTGGCGGCGCTCGAACACGCCGGATACCGCGTCCGTGTCATGCCGAACGTCTATGGCCAGAGCTGGGGATGGGTCTCGGGAACGGCCCCGGAACGTGCTTCCGATCTGATGGCCGCCTTCGTCGACCCAGAGATGCGGGCCATCATCTGCGCCATCGGTGGCGATCACAGCGCGCAGCTTCTTCCGTTGCTGGACATGGACCTGATCGCCGCGAATCCGACGATCTTCTGCGGATACTCCGACGTCACATCGCTGCACTATGGCATCCATCGCGCCACTGGCCTCGTGACGTTCTACGGGCCCGCGATCATCCCGCAGTGGGGCGCGGTCGGCGGACCGTTCGACTACACCGTGGACCACTTCCAGCGGGTCGTCGGCGAGGCTCGCCCTGCCGGCAGGCTTCCCCACGCCGCTGTCGAGGTTCACGACAACGACTACGACGCAGCCGAGACCACCGGCAGGCCGTTGCGCCGAACACCCGCGCGCTCCCGTCAGGTCCTACGCTCGGGAAGGGGAAGGGGCCCTCTGCTCGCCGCCTGTCTGCCCAGTGCCCGCAATGTGCTCGGGACGCCGTGGCAACCGGACTATGCCGGCCGGGTCCTGGTCCTGGAAACGCCCGAGCCTCCCTACGACCTCGCCCGGGCCGACGCCGACCTGACCCATCTGCGGCTGGCCGGCTGCCTCGACGACCTCGCCGCGCTCGTCCTGTGCCGCCCTTACCGGTTCGACGACACCACCAGCAACGATTTTCACCGCCTCGTCCTGCAGCACGTGGCCAAGGCTGCAGGTTCCTGACCCACGGTCTCCGGTGGACGAGCCACGGCCTGTCTCTCTCCGGACATGCGACTGTCGGTAACTCTTTGTGTTCTACGGTGGCGGGAGGCGTAACGGATCGCGCCATTGGCATCACCTGCCTGGTCTACGTTTCTCTTCTTGTCGAGTCCTCGCTACTCGCCGAGCGGTGGTGGCGCTCGCGGCCGGCGCGGCGCTCGCGCCGAACACGAGCTCGGCCGCGCTGGCCGTGTCCAACGGCAGTCCAGCGTCAGCAGGCCAGTACGCCTTCGCCGTCAAGCTGACCATGACGGCTGTCCCGCGCGCGGACGGAAGCCACTACGGCAGCGCCTACAGTGCCGCGCTCATCGCGCCAAGCTGGATCATCACGGCCAGTCACTGCTTCCACGACGTCGACCGCAACCCGGTCAGTGGGCCAGCGCCCTATGCCGTGCCGCTTACCGGCCGACGACGTCTCCGGGAACCTGCGGTTTCGGCGCCGAGCCAGCCACTACTACCGGCCAGCCGAACACCAGAGCGGCGAAGATGCGCTGGATGAGGCCGTGCCAGGAGCTGCCGATCTCGGCCATGAAGACCACCACGATGACCGCGAGGCAGGTGAAGGCGACCAGGCGGGTGGGCGTGGCGAGGCGGGCTCGCCCGGCATCCCGGCGCAGCGCGCGGGCCAGCAGGAACAGCGCCACCGTCATGCTGACGAACATGAACAGCGCGGTGTACTGGTGCACCCAGAAATGCGTGGAGGCCAGCGGCGCGTCGCCGTAGTCGATGCAGGTGGGCAGCCGCTCCGAGCAGTCCTGCCTGGCGAGGCCGGCAACGACCATCTCGGGCGCCGCGAGCGTGACCAGCGTCGCCGCGACTCGGCCGGTCCGGTTGCCGGCGAACCGCCGCCACAACACGATTCCGGTGCAGGCTAGGCCGACGGCGGCAATCATGAATCCGGTGATCGCGACCCAGGCGTAGTCGGCGTCCGTGGCGGCGAGGGCGCTCATTGCCTCCCGGATGGGGCTGTAGCCGGGGTTGAGCGCGCCGGCGATGGTCGACAGCGTGAACCAGATGACGATTGCCGACCCGGCGATCTTCGCCAGCAACGGCCATTCACCGTCGGATGTGTTCTCACTGCCGTACGACCGCACGGTGCGGGCCGTGCGAGTGGCCACCGTGGCATCCCTGCCCGCGCCGGCCGGCGCGGGCAGGGGGGTTGGGGAGACGGTCGGCTGTGGCTGGGGGGCCATGGCATTTCCTTCCGGTGTTGGAACGACACCAGAAGGTTCGCCGGTGGGCGGCCCGGCGCCGACCGTGCGCACACCCGACATTTCCGCCGGCCACACCACACCTTCGAGTCGTACTGCCACGCGCCACCGGTGGTGGTAGCACACCCCAGCGCCACCGGAACCGTCAGGCGACATCACCAGCCCCGAGACCCGGCTGCCCCCTGCTCGCGCGGCTGTCACACATCATGGTCGTCGGGGTCGTGCAGATAAAGGACATCCACCCGGTCGATGCCCATCCGTTCCAGGCTCTCGTCCAGCGACCGCCGCACACCATCCCGGCTGAGGTCCCAGCGTCGCTCGCGCGATGGTGTCTGCACGAAGCCTTCCGCCGAAGTGGCCCGGGCAGGGTCGACGGGAAACAGCCGGCGGCCGACCTTCGTGGCGACCGTGACCTCGGATCGGCTTACGGCCGCGAGTGCCTGCCCGATGCATTCCTCGGCGAGTCCGACGCCGTAGTGGGGCGCAGTGTCGACGTGCGCGAGGCCGGCGTCGAACGCGCCGCGTAGGACCGCGAGCGCCTTGTCGCCGGGCACTGGCTGAAAGAGGTTCCCGAGGGGGGCCGTGCCGAGCGCCAGGTTCGTCACCATGACGTCGGTCCGGCCCAGCGGAACACGTCTCAAGGCCGGAGCGCCTGAATTGGCGGCGAGTCACACGCTGGCTATCAGTACGTCCTCGCCGCTCGACGGGCGCAGGCCGTCGGCGCGGCCGGCGAAGTAGCGCTCGGCAAGCGCTGTGCCCGGCACGTGGCGGACCTCCGTGAAACCCGCCGCGCGGGCGACCGTCAGCATCTCGTCGGGCGTGTAGAAGCTGATGAACGGCGTGTTCGAGGACTGCGCGCCTTTCTTGGAGGCCTCGAGCCCGGCGCGGTCGGCCGCGTCGAGCAGCAGCTCGGGAGGCAGCAGGAACGTCATGGCGACCGTCGTGCCCGCGGCGAGGCCGGCGATCTGGCGCAGGGTGGCGGCCGTGGCGTCCTTGGAGAGATACATGGTCACGCCGGTGGAGGCGACGACCGCCGGCTGCCCGGCATCGAAGCCGGCGCCGGACAGGGGCCTCAGCCAGTCCCCGTCCGCCTCGAAATCGACGGGTACCAGGCGCAGCCAGTCCGGGATGCCATAGCCGAGCTCCAGCAGGCGTTCGCGCTTCCACGCCTGGGTGCCGGGCTGGTCGATCTCGAACACCGTCAGTCGGGCGGCGGTCTCGGGCTCGCGCTGGGCGAACGTGTCCAGGCCGGCGCCCAGGATGACGTACTGGGTGACGCCCTGGTCCGCCTTCTCGGTGACGAGGTCCTCGAGGAACCGCGCCCGGGCCACCATCGATGCGCGGAACCCGCTGGTGGCGCGTGGGTCCATGTCCGGCCGGGCGCGCCAGTCACCGTCGGGGGCGACCAGCCGCAGGCCGATCTCGTCGGCGAGAACGTGCGGCGGCGCGTCGACCTGGACGTGCATCGCCCGCCAGAGGGCGACGCGCACGGCGGTGCTGTCCGGTGCCGTCTTCCGCAGATCTTTCATGCCCACACGCCCTCCGGGCCGGTTCCCGGTGGGGCCTGCAGGCTCCAGCGGCGTCCGTCGGGATCGCGGACGGTCATCTCCCGGGTCCCGTAGTGGGTGTCCTCGAATGGGGTGACCACCTCGACAGCCGGGTCGGGCCGGAACGCCTCCGCGTCCGGCACTTTCAGCACGAGGCGCGGTGCCTCGGGCTCCTGCGACTCAGGGATCTCTGCGACGAACACATAAGGACCTTCGCCGTTGCGAAGCAGGCCCGAGCTGTGATCGGTCTCGAACTCCAGCTTGAAGCCGAGCGCCTGGAAGAATGCCGCAGTCCTGCCCCAGTTGTGGGTCTCCAGGAACACGGCTTCGATTCCCTCGGTCGTCATGTCAGGTCTCCGATCCGGACGATGGCGGTCGCTGCCCGTGGGCGTCGTCGAGGTAGGCGCGCAGCGCGTCGGCCACGAGCGCCGACAGGGACAGCCCTGACTCGATGGCATGGTGTTTGACCTGCTTGATCAGCCCAATCGGCAGGTACACGTTGAACTGCTTGACGTCCTCGGCACCCACGAGCGCGATACTAGCATGCTAGCAATCTAGGGGGCATTGGCAACCCGGAGAGTGGGATGGGTGTTCTCGGTGCCGTCATCCTTGTAGGCGCGGCGAAGCTGATCCTCGATCAAGCTGCCCCGACGTGGCTGTCGGCCACTGGGCGTCGTCGCCCGCGGCGAGGCTGGCTGGGTAGCACCGCCGCGCCGGGATCGTGATCACCAAATCTGGAGAGAAAACCCGGCGACCCGAGACAGCGCAGCGCCGAAGATCCCACCAGATCGCGGCCAGGTCCATGATCTGGTGGAATGTTCGGGCTCCCAGCACCGAAGATCACACCAGATCACACCAGATCGCCCGGGTCACCCGTGCGGCCGGAGCTCGGATTCGAGTACAGTCCCGGCGATCTTCGGCTGTGGCCTGCCGAAGGTCACCAACCGGCGCTATTCCAGTGGGGACTGGCCCGGCCTGGGCGGAACCTCGACGCCGGTGCGCAGGACGCCGATGAGGCGGCGGGCGTCCTGTGGGTTCGCGCTGGCGAGGGCGGTGGCGTTGGTGAGGGCCAGCAGGTCGGCGGTCGTCAGGTCGCGGCGGATGGCACCGGCTTGCTGGGCCGGAGCCAGCAGAGCCGCCGTCGTCGCGCCCATCGCCGCGTGCCAGCCCTCCGCGAGCTCGCCGCGCCGGTCGGCCGGCTCATGCGAGATCGCGGCCATGGCCAGTGGCCGCCTGGCCGCCGCATGTGCGACGAACAGGTCGAGCCATCTAAACAGGGCCTCGGCGGGCGTGGGAGACGACGTGTCGAGCAGCCTGGCGCCCTGCTCGCACAAGGCGTCGACCTCTTCAGAGTAGACGGCGACGAGCAGGTCGCCGCGACTTGGGAAGTTGCGGTACAGCGTGGCGTTTCCCACGCCGGCGCGGCGGGCGATCTCGTCCAGTGGCACGTCGACGCCGCGTTCGTCGAACAGCTGTCTCGCGGCGGCGACCAGCAGGTCCACGTTGCGCGCCGCGTCGGAGCGCCGCCGCCGGCTGGTCGCGCGGGTCGCCGGTGCCTGCGGCGGGACGTCTGGCGGCACGGTGGCTCCTTGCTGACCGGGGACGTCCCCATTATGGTGACCGGTAAGCGGGGAGCTCCCCACTTATTGATGATCGTTGGCGCTTAGCGCTTAGCGCTTGGCGCCCGGACGAGCCAGCGGGCGGACGAGCCAGCCTGTGACTGAGACCGCGTGTGCACGAGACCGCGAACGAGAGGAGTGGCACCGATGGCGTTGACCACCGAGGACCGGACAGTCATCACGGACCTCATCAACCGCTACGGGCATCTCATCGACGACGGCGAGCTGGACAGCCTGGGAGAGCTGTTCACCGCAGACGTGACATACGACGTCACCGATTTCGGGCACGGGACGCTGGCCGGCGTGGAGGCCATCCGGACCGCGGCGCTCGCCGTGGGCGAGGCCAATCCAGTTGGTCACCACATCACGAATCTCGTGCTGACCGAACAGGGCGCGGGCCGGGTGCACGCCAGGTCGAAGGGCATCGGGATCATGGCCGACGGGACCTGCGGGAGCGTCGTCTACGACGACGTGGTCGTCCGCGGCGACGACGGCTGGCGCATCAGCCACCGGAAGATCGCCGCCCGACGCGTCCCCCTCGGCGGCATCCTGGTGCGCTGAGGGGCCGCCCGCGGACGGCCCCCGTGCCTGGACCTACCTCCGGTATCTACGGCGGGTGAACCGTTCCGAGCTGATCGGGAAGGCGAAGTGCACGGCGAGGAAGGCCAGGCCGAGCCAGACGAGGTTGATGTCATCCGAGTCGACACCGAAGGCGGCGAGCAGGAAACAGAACGCGGCGACGAGAGCAATCATGATCAGCCAGTACCCAAAGATCGCTCACTGAACCTGCTCAAGCCGGACGAGCCGGGACGAAGCAAGGCGGCGGTGACTGTGGTCCGGTGGTCCGGTGGTCCGGTGGCGTGGTGGTCCGGTGGCGTGGTGCTTGACCGGGTCTTCAGGGCGGCATGTTCGTCCGACGCACGACGGTGCCGGACTGGACAGCCCCGGCCGGCCTAGGCTCGGGCGGTGATGAGGTGGGCGGCGGACAAGGTGGTTGCGGCGGGCCTGGTGGCGGCCGGTCTGGTGGTGGCGACCGCGGTGACGGTGTCCTGCCAGGCGGACAGCGTCTCCCGCTCCGCCGCCGCCACGCAGTCGCCACGTGGTCAGGACGCGTCCTCCTCCCCGGACGTGGACGCCGCGCCTGGTGCTGCGACCCCCACTCCGAGCGCCACGGCCGGCCCCGGCTCCGCGCCGGCCGCGGCCAACGCCGCCGGGCCGCCCTTCTGCGGATCCAGCCAGTACGTCGAGGAAATCACCGTGCAGCGCTGGTCGAACGGCGACTTCCGGGTCTCGCTGCGTCCGACCGAGGAGGCCCGGCACGCAGAGGACCGCACCGAGGCGACGGCGGTGATGTGGCAGGCGGTTCGACGTTGCCTGACCCCGTCCGCGGGCTTCACGGGGCTCGACGGTTCGGTCGGCGACAGCCTTCAGGACCAGCTGCGCTGCCACGAGTACCTGGCCCTGATTCCCGCGATGGGTGGCGGCGAAGGGTACGCGACCGGGGAGACGTTCGACGTCGAGAGCTGGCGGCCGAAGGCGGGCAAGTCGCGCTGGTACTCCACCAAGTGCGGCAACTCCCTCGGAACAGATCCGACCGGTCCCTCGCAGACCTTCCGGCCCGACGGCATCCAGCCCCAGCACACCGTCACCGGCGAACACCAGTAGCGCGAAGGTCCACAATCTCGCGCTCCGGCTGGCCGGGTACCTGGGCGGGACGATCTGAACGGGACGATCGGGGAGGGGACGGAGTGTCGGTGGCCTGGAGCACCATGAAGGCATGTCTTCCACCTATGGGATGACGCTCTTCGACACGGCGGTCGGCTCCTGCGGTGTCGTCTGGGGTGACACCGGGATCGTCGGCATCGCGCTGCCGTCCGACCAGGACGACCTGTCCGCCACCCGTGGCCACCTGACGGATATGTATCCGAATGTCGTCGACAGACCGGCACCCGACGAAGTACAGGCAGCGATCAGCGGAATGATCGCGTTGCTGGCCGGCGAGTCGGTGGATCTCGGGGGCGTCCGGGTCGACCTGCACGGAGTACCGGACTTCTACCGGCGCGTCTACGCCGTGACCCGCGCGATCCCGCCCGGTTCGACGCTCACGTACGGCGAGGTCGCGGCGCGGCTCGGGATGCCGGGCGCCGTCCGGGCGGTCGGCCAGGCGCTGGGCCGCAATCCGGTCCCGATCGTCGTGCCGTGCCACCGGGTCGTGGCCGCTGCCAGTGGCCTCGGTGGCTTCTCGGCCCCCGGCGGCACGGCGACCAAGCGCCGCATGCTCCAGATCGAGGGCGCCCTGCCGCCCCCGCCGCCGACCCTGTTCGACTAGCGGGCCGCGAGTACTCCGCGACTGCCCAGGTATCCGAGTGCCCTGGTGCCCTGGTGCCCTGGTACCCAGGCATCCCGGCGGAGTGTGGGAGGCGTGTCCGCGCGGCGGCCGCTTGCTGGCGTGCCGGGCTCGAACGGCGTCAGGGCCTCGCCTGTCGGTCTCGGGCGGGCCTGCCGATGAGGGCACGGGCGACGCCGGAGGCGGTCTCGCGGATCGGTTGCCAGACCGTTCGGCGAACCCAGCGCGTCGGCTGGACGACCAACACTCGCAGCGTGCCGGCCACCAGGCCGGCCGCGGGCACGACCAGCATCCGCCAGCACCAGACGACGGGGATGACGACCAGAACGTGTAGCGCCTTTCCGCTCGCCCGGCCGGCCGGGGCCACCACCGTCCGCCAGCACCAGACCAGCGGCACGGCCACGAGCAGGCGCAGGACGACCTTGGTCGCCTTCGCGGCCCAGGCCAGCGCCGCCACCGCCACCCGCCAGCCCGGCGCCAGCACCGCCCTGCCCAGCCAGCGGCCGGGCCGCGCGACGAGGTGCCGGGCCGACCACACCAGCAGCCGGCCGAGCGCGCGCAGGCCCACGAAGATCGCGATCCAGGCCTTGACCTGCACCCACATCACCGCGCGCACCGCCGGGGCCAGCACCACCCGGACGAGCCAGCGGACAGGACGGATCAGGCAGCGTGCCACCGCCTCGATCGCCCACAACGACACCTCGAGCAACGCCCGGAAGAACACCCGCAGCGCGCCTGCGACCTTTGCGGTCAGCCACCTCAGGCCCGACCAGACCAGCCGGAGCGGCGGCAGGCAGACGCGTGCCCAGAGCCACGCCAGCGCTCGTCCGACGGGGCACAGCACCCAGTCCCACAGCGCGGACAGAACGACCCACAGGGCCTTGAAGAAGACCTGCACTGTCTTGAGCAGGAGGAGCAGCGCCGGGCGCAGCAGCCATCCCCACGTGGCCCTTACCAGCCAGCGCAGCACCAGTGCGACCAGCTCGTAAAGCATCCGCAACGGGAGGAAAACCGCGAAGGTGACCACGCGCGCCGGCCAGACGACGAGTACCTGAACCGGCCAGGCCACCTGTGCCTCGGCCGGACTCGCCGCTGTTGCCGTTGCCACTGTCGTTGCCGTTGCCACTGTCGTTGTCGTTTCCGCCGCCGGCGTGGACGTCGGCGGCGTCGGCTCGTGCGGTGGAAGCTCGGGCGGCAACGACGGTTCCGCGAGCTCCGGCCCCGTCATCAGCCTCGCGCCCCCTTCATCAGCGTTGCGTAACCGTCCTAGGGAAGCACGAACCGCGCCCTATTTGTCCGGTCCTGTCGGCGGCCGGACCACCACCCTTTCGTCAGGCTGCGCAAACGGCGCGGAAGGGCGCTGGGACGGCGCTGGGACGGCGTTGGAACGGCGCTGGTCGCCGGAGCGGTCGGGTGGGCCGTCGCGGTCGCGGATGGTCGCTGGCCGTGACGGCACCGGCTGGGCGATCGCGGACCGGCTGGGCGATCGCGGACCGGCTGGCGATCGCGGACCGGCTGGGCGATCGCGGATCGACTCGACGGCGGGGACGTCACAGATCGGCGAGCCGGCCGGATCGAGATTTAGTTGTAGTCTGCTAAATATTAGACTTCTGCAACGATTCTGGTGATCTCTGTGGTGACCAGCTCAAAGATCGGAGAGCCGATGGCGACGCCACCCACGCCAGCGGCACCAGCCGGCGAGGCGGTGGCGGCTACGCCACTGAGCAAGAGCCGGCGCAACCTGGTGCTGGCGATCTGCTGTTCGAGCCTGTTCATCGTGGGGCTGGACACTACGATCCTCAACGTCGGCCTGCCGTCGTTGAAGGACGACCTGAACGCGCCAGACTCCGGCCTGCAGTGGACGATCGACGCCTACGGCCTCGTCATCGCGAGCCTGTTGCTGTTCTCCGGCTCGATGGGGGATCGTCTCGGCCGTAAGCGGGTTTTTCGGACGGGGCTCACGCTCTTCTCCGCCGGCTCGCTGCTGTGCAGCCTCGCGCCCAGCCTCGGCTGGCTCATCGTCTTCCGGATGATCCAGGCGGTCGGTGGCTCGATGCTCAACCCGGTGGCCATGGCGATCATCACGAACACCTTCACCGGACGGCGGGAACGGGCCCGTGCCATCGGTGTGTGGGGCGGTGTGATCGGCCTGTCCATGGCGCTGGGCCCGGTGCTCGGCGGGCTGCTGGTCGACGGCGTCGGCTGGCGGGCCATCTTCTGGATCAACGTGCCGGTCGGCCTTGCCGCGATGGTGCTCACCACCCGGTATGTGCCTGAGTCGAAGGCCCCCCGGGCCCGCCGATTCGACCCGCTGGGCCAGGTGCTCGTCGCCGGCACCCTCGGCACGCTCACCTACGCGATCATCGAGGCGCCGGCGAACGGCTGGGCGGCGACGCAGACGATCGTCCTGTTCGCCGTGGCCGCCGCCGCGCTCGTCGGGCTGATCGTCTGCGAGTCACGCCGGGACGACGCGCTGCTCGACGTGCGGTTCTTCCGCAGCGCGCCGTTCGCCGGCGCCACCGCCATCGCCGTCTGCGCGTTCGCGGTGATGGGCGGCTTCCTGTTCCTCAACACGCTCTACCTGCAGAACGTGCGCGGCTACTCGGCGCTGCACGCCGGGCTGCTGACCCTGCCGATGGCGGGGGTGACCGCCATATGCGCGCCGATCTCCGGTCGTCTCGTCGGCAGCTACGGCCCGCGGCCACCGCTGATCATCGCCGGAACCGCGCTTCCCGCCAGCGCCGTGGTGCTGTCGTTCATGACCCCGCACACCAGCCTCGCCATGCTCGTCTGCGCCTACGTGCTGTTCGGGCTGGGCTTCGGCATGGTCAACGCGCCGATCACCAACACGGCCGTGTCCGGGATGCCGGTCACACAGGCGGGAGTCGCCGCGGCGGTGGCCTCGACCAGCCGGCAGGTCGGCATGGCGCTGGGGGTCGCGATCTTCGGCTCGGTCGCGGCCAGCCAGGTCGCCGGTCAGGCCGGTCAGGCCGGTCAGGCCGCGATCGACCCGACCAGCGCCGTCGCCTGGTGGATCATGGTTGGTTGCGGGGCCGCCATCGGCGTGCTCGGCGTGGTCACGACCGGCCGCTGGGCCCGCGGCACCGCCGCCAGCACCGCCGCCCTGTTCGTCACTGAGCAGCCGCCTACCACCGAGCAGCCGCCTACCATCGCGCAGCCGCTCACCACCGCGCAGCCACGGCCCGCGCAGCCCGCCGCCGTCCCAGCCGTCCCCGCTGTCCGATCGTCAGGCTGAGCGCGTCACGGGTGACGCGGATGACCTGACGGTCCCCGACCTGCAACGAGACCTGTCCATGGCTTGCGGCCATCCGCGCTGGCCACCCGGGCTCAGGCGCGGCGGAAGGCGCGGGCGCGAGCCCAGAACTCGTCGAAAAGGGCGTACGAGGCGGTGCGGGAGGCATCGGAGCGCCGGGCGATCTCCTCGCGCAGCGCCGGAATGTCGACGCCCATGGCGACCAGCTCCCGATCACGCCGCTTGGCTTGCCAGATGGCGGCCCAGGTCTCGAACACGGTCGGGGTGATCTCGGGGTGGAACTGCAGCCCGAGGTGCGGGCCGAACCGGAACGCCTGCTCGGCGTCCTGCGTCCAGGCGAGCCGCTGGGCACCCGGCGGCACAGTGAACGTGTCCCAGTGCGACTCCATCCACGGACCGGCCGGGATCGCGGCCTGGTCGGCCGTGGTGACCGAAAACCAGCCCAGCTCGTGCCGCGGGGCCCGCCGGACCGTGCCACCGAGCGTACGGGCGAGGACCTGCCCGCCGAAGCAGATGCCGAGGACGGGCGTGCCGACCCGGACCGCCACGCGAAGATAGGTCAACTCATCGGACAGCCACGGGATCGTGTCGTCATAGGCGGACTTGTCGGAACCCATGATGACGATGAGATCGAGCGTCTCCGGTGCGGGGAAGAGCTGCTCGCCGGCGGTGATCAGGTCGAACCGGATGCCGTGCTGCGTCATCCGGTCGCCGATCGTACCGAGCTCGCCAGCCGCCGCGGCCCCACTGACGTCGTGGACGACGATGACCGCTCTGGGATGGTGGCCGCGGCAGCCAGGGCCCGAGCCGTCGCCATAGCCGTCGCCGGGGCCGCCGTGCTCGACCGGGCCGGGGCCGACCGCCATCGTCGTCATACTCCTCCGTTCGCCCCACATCGGCGCAAGGCATCAGGACGGATCGTCCTATCCCGTGCGCGCGGCGGCTAGGGAACGTGACGCCTCCGACTGCTTAAGACTGTGTTACCTGGTCCGCTCCGTGCGGGCGCGGCGCTCCGGCCCCTTCCTCGCTTCGCTTCGGAAGGGACCTCCGCGCCGCGTCCTCCTCCGCGGACGTGCCCTCCGGCGACCTCCGCTGCGGCCCAACCCACGTCGCTTCGCTCGTGGGCCGGGCCTCCGCGGAGGCGCGCCTGCGGGCCAGCTCGGTTGCGTTGTGCTTGGACGTTGCGAACTGAACTGGTCCTTGTAGTGGCCCGAGTGGCGTTAGCCCAGTTCGTGACATACAGCGGCACGTACCTGAGCTGGGTGCGGAGGCGCGCCTGCGGGCCAGCTCGGTTGCGTTGTGCTTGGACGTTGCGAACTGAACGAGCAAGGAGCCGGAGGGCCGTGCCCGCACGGAGCGAACCAATGTCACAGCGTGATCATCAGGAGGGGGGCCGCCAGGATGGCCACGGCCGCGGCGTAGGCGGCCGCCGGATGCCACCACGGCACCGCGGGCGGCTCCAGCAGCCGGACGATGCGCGCGATCACCGGCGAACGGGACGGCGGCCGCGCGCTTCCGACCCCCGTCGCTCCCGCGAGCGCTGTCGCTTCGGCGTGGTGTCGGGCCCCGGCCGGCGTGGCTGCCGATGCGGTCGCCGGTGCCGGTGCCGGTGCTGTGGTCGTCTCGGTGGTCGCCGCGGGCCTGGCGGGAACGGGGCGGCTGGTGGCTCGCGCGGCTTCGTCGTCGGGCTGGGGGCTGCCCGCGATGCCGAGGGCGCCCGCGGGAACGAGCGAGCGGGTCACACCCAGCTGCGCGAGCGCCCGGGCGAGCACCTTCCCGTTCGTGCGGCGGGCAGCGGCGTCGTCGGCGAGCATCTCGACGAGCAGTGACACGGCCGCCGTCGCCTCCCACGCCGGGCGCAGGAACGGAAAGGTCTGCTGCCAGGCGATGAACGGCTGGATGACCAGGTCGTGACGCCCGGCGACGTGGGCGTCCTCGTGGGCGAGCACTGCCTGCAGCTCGCGCCGGCCGAGCGTGGTGAGCAGGCCGCGAGACACCACCACCCGCGCCTGCCGGACCCCGGGGACGCAGTAGGCGACCGCCACTGGATGATCGAGAATACGCAGCCCCACATGGCCGCACAGCTCGCACTGCGCCTGCTCGTCGGCACCCAGATGGCCCGGCTCATGACGGGGCTGCTCGGAGCGGGGCCGCAGCGGGCGGGACGGCTGCGGGCGAACCACGGCGAGCGGGGTCCAATCCTGAATCCGGCGGGCGCGGCGGCCCAGCCCGACCCTTTCCTGGGTGTCGGCGTAGCCGCGCGGCCGGGCGTCGCACGCGGTCGGCGGATGCTCGCGGCCGGTGAGGTCGACGAGATAGCGGTGCCGGTGCCGGCGGCGCAGGGTGGCGTAGGTCGACGACAGGAGCACGCCGAACAGCCGGCCGGCGAGCGCCGCGACGGTTACCAGGCCGACGACGCTGAGCCAGTCGAGCCCGGACAGCGGCCGGCCGGCCGTGACGTTATGGATGTGGCTGGCGATCGCCCGCGGCGTCGAGCCGGCGAGCGGCGCCACCGTGAAGGCGACGGCCGACAGCAGCGCCGACACCCCGCCGGCGAGTCCGATGGCCTGCCACAGCACGATTGCCGCCCGGGGAGAGCCGTGCGTCCAGCGGGCGCCCGCCAGCAGCCGCGGCACCGGCCACGCCAGCATCGCGGCGAACAGCGCGAGAGCGGCCGCCGTCGTCATGTCGACGCAACGTTACCGCCAGTCGCCTTATCGGGCGACGATGACGAATCGTGTTCACCCGCCCGAGCCTCGGCGACACTGCCGGTGATTCCGGCACCTTCGGCACTCTCGGCGGCGGTCTCGAGGTACGAGGTGTCGCTGCCGTGGTCGGTCGTCGCCGAGGCTTCGGCCTCGGCCGGCGCGGCGAGTGCCCGGCGAAGGACCTCCGCCTCCTCGGCTGACACCGCGCCGACAAAGCGGACCAGCGCGGATCCGCGGTCGTCGGCCGTACCTAGCGCCTCGAGCATCGCATCGGCGACGACCGCCTCGCGAGCGTCGGATGCCCGGTACCGGTGCGCGCGAGCCGCGCGCTGGCGGCGGACGAAGCCCTTCTTCTCGAGACGCTCGAGGACCGTGAGAACGGTGGTGTAGGCAAGGTCGCGCTCGTGCTGCAGCCGGGCCGCGACCTCACGTGCCGTCAGCCAGCCGTCAGAGTCCCACAACACATCCATGACCGAGCGTTCTAGGTCTCCCAGGCGCGCCATGATCTCAATTTTACGCCGTGTAGAAGATCAGGCGTCGAGGAACTGGTAAGCCGATTGCGAGATCTCGTTGCCGCCCCCGCCGTCGCCGCCTTGCCGCTGTCCCTGCTGTCCCCGCTGTCCCCATCGTCCCGTCGTCGCTGTCGCTGTCGTCACGGTCGTCGTCGTCATCGGGTCCGGGCCTGGGGGTTCCACGGCGGGCGACGTTAACGGGTGCCTAAGGCCCATGGGCTACGTTCCGGGAATGCGGCCAGGGATACGTCCGCGCGTGAGCGTGGTTCGAGCCGCCGCCGCGACGGAGCCCATCACGACGGACTCCGTTACGACAGACTCCGTCGCCGCCGGTGCCGTCGCTACGGACGTCGCCGACGCGGACGCCGGAGCGGTCGGCGAGGAGCCGCTGAGCCGGCGCCGGCTGGTGGCCGAGATCTGGCTGCTGCTCGGTGTTTCGCTCGGGATGTCGGGCCTGTTCGCCCTCATCCGCTACATCGGGGCGGTGACCCGCGGCCCGGTCCGTGGCCAGGTTGCCGTGCTCAACGGGTCCGCGGCACCCGGGCGGCCCTGGCTGGATCTGGCGCTCCAGCTCGCCGGGTTGCTCAACGCCATCGTCCCGGCGTTCCTGGCCGTCTATCTGCTCGCCCGGCACGGCGGCGGTGCCCGGGCGATCGGGCTGGACCGTCGGCGCGCTGGGCGTGACCTCGCGTTCGGCGCCGCGCTCGCGGCCGCGATCGGTGGCACCGGGCTGGGGTTCTACCTGCTGGCCTGGCACAGCGGGGCGAACCTGACGGTCGCGCCCTCCACCCTGCCGGACGTGTGGTGGCGGATCCCCGTGCTCCTCGCCTCCGCGTTGCAGAACGCGGTGACAGAGGAGGTCATCGTCGCTGGCTATCTGCTGGTTCGGCTGCGTGAGCTCGGCTGGGGCGACCGGCGGGCGCTGGCCGCCAGTGCCCTGCTACGCGGCTCTTATCATCTCTACCAGGGCCTCGGCGGGTTCTTTGGCAACGTCGCGATGGGCGTGCTGTTCGGCTGGATCTTCCAGCGGCGCGGCCGGGTGCTCCCCCTGATCGTGGCGCACGCCCTGATCGATTCGGTTGCGTTTGTCGGCTATGTGGCGTTGGCTGGATCGGTTTCCTGGTTGCCAACTCCTGGATAACAATGGGGGAACAAGCGGTAAACCATGGTTGTCGCGTCGTTGCGGCCCGTGAGCCGAGGGGCGACCGGGGCGGATGCTCCGAGGGGAGACAACGTGGGCGGTCAGCTGGAGATCGAGCGCAAGTTCGCGGTCGGGGCGGACTTCGTCCTGCCCCCGCTGGGCGAGGCCGGCCGGAGCGCCGGCGTCGCGGCCGCCACCGAACCGGAGGTCTTCACCCAGGAGGCCGTCTACTACGACTCCGAGGACCTCCGGCTCGCTCGCGCGAAGATCACACTACGCCGGCGCACCGGCGGCACCGACGACGGCTGGCACCTGAAGCTGCCGGCCGGCGGCGGTGCCCGCGAGGAGATCCACCGGCCGCTGGCGGCCGGCGAGCCGGACGAGCGGGGCGTCGAGCACCGCTCGCCACCAGCCGACCTGCTCGACATCGTCTTCCTGCAGCTGCGCGGCGCCCAGGTGAATCCGGTCGCCCGGCTGGTCACCACCCGGGGTGCCACCCGGCTGCTCGACGCCGCGGGCAGGCCGCTCGCGGAGGTCGTCGACGACCGCGTGCGCGCCCAGACGCTCGGCGACCAGACCGTCCTGACCCAGTGGCGCGAGATCGAGGTCGAGCTGCTCGCGGCGGCCAGCTCCGCGCCCCGGGGCGACTCCGGCGACTCCGGCAAGAACGGCAAGGAACGTAAGAACGGTAAGACGGGCAAGGACGGTAAGACGGGCAAGGACGGTAAGGCCGGAAAGGACGGGCAAGCCGGCCCCGGCGGCCCCGGCGGCCCCGGCGGGGAGCGGCTGCTCGACGAGGTCGAGGCCGCCCTACGCGCGGCCGGCGCGACCGACGCACCGCACGGCTCCAAGCTCGCCCAGGTACTCAGCCTCGCCAACACCGCGCCACCCGAGCCCAAGCCCGCGGCGTCGTCGGCGCAGGCAGCGCGGCCGTCGCGTCGTGGCGGCCGTTGGGCTGCCGCTCCGACCGCCGGCGAAGTACTGCGGGAGTACCTGTCCGCGCAGGTGGACGCGCTGATCGCGGTCGACCCTCGGGTCCGGATGGACGAGCCCGACGCGGTGCACAAGATGCGCGTCGCTACCCGCCGGATGCGCAGCACGCTGCGAACGTTCGCGCCGCTGTTCCCGACCGACCTGGTCACCCACCTCGACCAGGAGCTCGGCGACCTGGCGTCGGCCCTCTCGGGCGCCCGCGACAGCGAGGTGCAGCTGGAGTACTTCGACGGCCGGCTCGCGGCGCTGCCAGCCGACCTCGTCCGCGGCCCGGTCGAGGAGAGCCTGAACCAGAACCTCGCGGCCGGCATGTCCCAGGGCCGGGCCGAGGCGCTCGCGGCCCTGCACGACGAGCGGTATCTCGTCCTGCTGGTCGACCTCGCCGAGCTGGTGAGCGCCCCGCTGACGGGGCGCGCCCGCCGCCCGGCGGCCACCGAGCTGCGCGATCTGGTCCGCAAGGCCGACGCCAAGTTCGCTCGGAAGGTCGCGACGGCGGCGGCGCTGCCGGTGGGCCATGACCGTGACGAGCTGCTGCACTCGGCCCGCAAGCAGGCCAAGCGGCTGCGCTATGCCGGGGAGGCGCTAACGCCGGTTTTCGGGGCGGACGCCAAGGCACTCGCCAAGATTTCCGGGGAGGCGCAGGAGCTGCTCGGCATCCACCAGGACGCGGTGATCGCCACCGGCCTGCTGCGCACCTGGGGGATCGCGGCCCAGGAAGCCGGCGAGGCGACAGCGTTCACCTTCGGCCTCCTGCTCGGCCTGGAGGAGCTGCGGGCCCGCCTCGCCGAACGTGACTTCTTCGACGCCTGGCCGGAGCTGTCCGCGCCCCGCCATCGCCACTGGCTGAAGGGGTAGCCCGCTCGGATCACCGAGCCCGCGGACCGGCCGACATCACCCGTCCCATCGAGGAGATCGCCGCCGGCGTGGATCTCGGCCTCCTTCGGCTGTCCATCGGCCTGGAGGAGCCCGCGGACCTCGTCGCCGATCTTGCCCGGGCCCTGGCGGCTACCGCCTGACGTTCGGCCATGCGCCGCGGCCATGGGAACGCGGCCGGCGAGTGGGCGGCGAGTGGCCGGCGAGTGGGCGGCGAGTGGGTGGCGAGTGGGTGACGGTCGCGGAAGTCGGCGGCGGCGGGGTGGCTGGGGCGGTGGGGCGGTCGCCTCGCCGGGGTCGCCTCGGGTGACTCATCTCACCTTTCGGTCTGGGGCCGCTTTGCTTCTGGGCGTGTCGTTTCGACATGCCCGCGCCGCGGTCTCGACCGATTGCGGTGGATGGGATAAGGCATCGACGCCGGGCGACGTCCGCTTGTTACCGGCGGATGAAGTGGACTTCCTGGCCTGGAGGGCTCCCGCGGGCGCCTCTCGACGTGTACCGTCGTGCCTGGCTGCAGTTCGGTCCGTGTCTCAACCGAGACGCTGCGGAACTGAACCGGTGATGAAAATTATGTCGCCGGCAATTTGGCCCGGGGTCCGTGCGGTGCGGGCCCTGACTGCACCAGCAGGGAGAACGGCACGTGGCTCAGGGCACGGTGAAGTGGTTCAACTCGGAGAAGGGCTTCGGCTTCATCTCCGTGGACGGCGGCGGCTCCGACGTCTTCGTCCACTACAGCGCTATCGACATGGACGGCTACAAGTCGCTCGAGGAGGGCCAGCGGGTCGAGTTCCAGGTGACCCAGGGCCAGAAGGGGCCGCAGGCCGACGCCGTCCGCGCCATCTGAGCCACGCAGACCGGGCGGGCTACGCTGGTCGCCGCCTTAGGTGGCCTACCGGTGGCCCGCTCTGCATATTTCTCCGGGGGGCGATCCCGGACCCCGATGTCGGCTTCGCCCGACCGAGGGCTCAGTGTTAGATCACGATCAGCCCGCCTCTCCAGAGGCGGGCTGATCGCTTTTTTCGGCCGGCTTTGACCGGGCGATCTGTGGGCCCGGTGGATGGCACGCCTGAGCCGAACGGCTCCAGGCCCGCAGTTAGTCATCGGCAACGCCGCCCGGCCGGGCGGCGTTGGTGCGTGTTTTGGTCATGCCGGTCGGGCGGCCGGCTTGATTGTGCTGGCCGCTGGATACTTCGCGCCGAGACTAGGTCCAGTACTTCGTTCGGTGTTTTCGGCGCTGTTCGTCGTGGACCGGTATTTTTATTCGAATCGTTGTGCGGTAAACCGTTCGCGGGGCCGGCGGAGTTAGCGCAGGCCGCGGGCGACGAGAGTCTCGGCGATCTGCAGGGTGTTCAGCGCGGCTCCCTTGCGGAGGTTGTCGCCGCACACGAAAATTGCCACCTCGTTCGGGTCGTCGGGCGACTGACGGATTCGGCCGACCCAGGTGGGGTCGGTGCCGACGACATCCGCCGGCGTCGGGAACTCGCCGGCCGCCGGGTCATCCACGACGGCGACCCCCGGCGCGCTGGCGAGCACGGCGCGGGCCTCGGCGCCACTGACGGGGCGGGCGAACCGGGCGTGCACTGCCACCGCGTGGGTGGTGATGACCGGAACCCGCACGCAGGTCGCCGAGATTCGCAGACCGGGCAGGCCCAGGATCTTGCGCGACTCGTTCCTGATCTTCAGCTCCTCCGACGACCAGCCGCCGTCCTTGAGCGAGCCGGCCCACGGAACGACGTTGAGCGCGAGCGGAGCCGGGAACGGCCCGAGGGCGTCCTCGCCGAGAGCCTTGCGCACGTCGCCGGCGACCTGACCCAGGTCGCGGCGGCCGGCGACGGCGGCCAGCTGGTTGTAGAGCGCGTCGATGCCGGCTTGGCCGGCGCCGCTGGCCGCCTGGTAGGACGTGGCGAACAGCGACTCGAGACCGAACTCGCGGTGCAGCGCGCCGACAGCGACGATCATCGACAGCGTCGTGCAGTTCGGGTTGGCGATGATTCCGCGCGGCGTCTCGGCGAGCGCGTCGGCGTTCACCTCGGGGACGACCAGCGGCACGTCGGCGTCCATCCGGAACGCGCCGGAGTTGTCGACGGCGATCGCCCCGCGCGCGGCGGCGACCGGCGCCCATTCGGCGGAGACCTCGTCGGGCACGTCGAACATGGCGATGTCGACACCGTCGAAGACCTCGGGAGCGAGCGCCTGAATGACGACGTCCTCGCCGCGCACCCGCAGCGTCTTGCCTGCCGAGCGAGCGGAGGCGATCAGCCGGATCTCGCCCCAGACATCCGGCCGCTCATCCAGCAGCGACAACATCACGGTGCCCACGGCCCCAGTCGCACCAACGACGGCAAGAGTGGGACGGCGCTCAGAAGAGCCGTTCTCGTCGGCCACGGCCGATGTTCCTTTCAGTAACCACCATCAGACGACGGTGTCCTGCGGTCTGTACGCGGGCGCCTGTCCGCGCATACAAGGCTATGTTGCTGGCGAGCCACCCGCGCAACCTGGACACACGGACCTACCAGCAGACCTCCCCGATCGGCTCCGCCGATCCGGCAGGAACCCCGGGTGACGGCGCATTGGCGCACCACCAACACAACCACGTCATTGGCCTCGGACCAGACCAGCCACCGCGCGCCATATGCCAGCACCCCGGAACGGCGCCGGAGAGCGCCCTAGGCGCCCGACACGGGTCCCTGCCGGATCGCTAAGCGATCTGGGAGGTCGTTCCTGACGCGTCCAGCGTCCAGGATCAACGGCCGGTGCCTGCATAGACGATGGCCTGGTTGTCGGGGTCGCCGAGCTCGAAGGCATCGTGGACCGCCTTGACGGCGCCCGGCAGGTCCGTGTCACGGACGACGACCGAGATACGGATCTCCGACGTGGAGATGATCTCGACATTCACGCCCGCGTCCGCGAGCGCGCCGAAGAACCGAGCCGACACCCCCGGATGCGACTTCATCCCGGCGCCGATCAGCGACAGCTTGCCGATGTGGTCGTCGTACAACGTCTTCTCGAAACCGATCTCGGCGCGCACCTTGTCGAGCGCGGCGAGCGCTGTGCGGCCGTCCGCCTTCGGCAGCGTGAACGAGATGTCCGTCCGGCCGGTGCCGGCGACCGAGCCAACCTGGACGATCATGTCGAGGTTGACCTCCGCGTCCGCGACCGCGCGGAACACGGCCGCCGCGACGCCAGGCTTGTCCGGGCAGCCGACGACCGTCACCTTCGCCTCGCTGTTGTCATGCGCGACGCCGCGGATGATGGCCTGTTCCACGAGTTCAGCCTCCGGAAGTTCGGTGACCCAGGTGCCCGGCTTCGGTGAGAAGGAGGCGCGGACGTGCACGGGGACGCTGTAGCGGCGGGCGTACTCGACGCAGCGCAGCATGAGGACCTTGGCGCCGCTGGCGGCGAGCTCCAGCATCTCCTCGTAGGAGATCGTGTCGATCTTCCGCGCGTTCGGCACGATCCGCGGGTCCGCGGTGAAGACGCCGTCGACGTCGGTGTAGATCTCACAGACGTCGGCGTGCAGCGCGGCCGCGAGCGCTACCGCGGTCGTGTCCGAGCCACCGCGGCCAAGCGTCGTGATGTCCTTCGTGTCCTGGCTGACACCTTGGAAGCCCGCGACAATCGCGATCGCGCCCTCATCCAGGGCGGTACGGATGCGGCCGGGCGTGACGTCGATGATCCGCGCTTTGCCGTGCGTGGACGTCGTGATCACGCCGGCCTGCGAGCCGGTGAACGAGCGTGCCTCCGCGCCCAGATTCGAGATCGCCATCGCCAGCAACGCCATCGAGATGCGCTCACCCGAAGTGAGCAGCATGTCCAGCTCGCGGGCCGGCGGCAACGGGGAGACCTGCTCGGCGAGCTCGAGCAGCTCGTCAGTCGTGTCACCCATCGCGCTCACGACGACGCACACCTCGTTGCCCGCCCGGCGCTGCTCGACGACTCGCTCGGCCACCCTTTTGATCTTGTCTGCGTCCGCAACGGAGGAGCCGCCGAACTTCGCCACCACCAACGCCATGCACTCAGGCTACAGAGTGCCGCTCCGGATCCCGACTCGATTTTCCCCTCGCGTCGCCGCCCCGCCGGCCCCGCGCGACCGCGCCGGCCAGGCGTCGTCGCCGAGCCGGGGACGACGCATCGGCGCTGGTCAGAGCCAGCCGGACTCCTCGGCGGTGCGCAGCGCCTCCATCCGGTTGCGGGCACCGGTCTTCGCGATCGCGGCCGACAGATAGTTACGGACCGTCCCCTCCGACAGGAACAACCGGCCGGCGATGTCGGCCACAGTCGCCCCGTCGCGCGCCGCGACGAGGACATCGCGTTCACGGCCGGTGAGCGGGCTCGGCCCGCTGGCGAGCGTCGTCGCCGCGAGCGCCGGATCGACGACCCGCTCACCACGCGCGACCCGGCGCACGGCGTCGGCCAGAGCATCCGGCGGCGCATCCTTGACGACGAAACCCAACGCCCCCGCCTCCATCGCCCGGCGCAGATAGCCAGCCCTGCCAAACGTGGTCACGATGAGCACGCGGGTCGCAGGTCGAGCCACCCGCACCGCGGCCGCAGCCGCCAGCCCGTCGATGCCAGGCATCTCCACATCCATCACGACGACGTCCGGTCCGAGGCGGGTGACTGCGTCGACCACCTCGTCGCCGCGGCCGACCTGACCGACGACCTCGAGGTCGTCCTCAAGCGAGAGCAGCGCGGCGAGGGCGCCCCGGACGAGGTGTTGATCGTCGGCTAGCAGGATGCGAATGGTGTTAATGGTCCGCTCCGACGGGGGCAGGGCGGCTGGCTCGGGGCAGCGGCTGGCTCGGGGCAGAAGGGGTTTAGCTCGGGCGGGAAGGTTGTTAATGGTCCGCTCCGTCCGGGCGCCGCGCTCCGCGGCCGTCCTCGCCTGGCGGCTCGGACGACCACTCCGCGCGGCGTCCTCCTCCGCGGACGTGCCCTCCGGCGACCTCCGCTGCGGCTCGC
>Ga0068859_100000045_pt1 | contig 143607 bp, 120 predicted proteins | sample KBSSwiS22_FD_66585 | JGI IMG/M metagenome (GOLD analysis project Ga0068859, IMG submission 66585) | Switchgrass rhizosphere microbial communities from Kellogg Biological Station, Michigan, USA - KBS Switchgrass S2-2 | ecosystem: Host-associated > Plants > Roots > Rhizosphere > Soil ...
CCTGGAACCCTGCAACAATCAATACTTTAGTTACCGGAACGACTACTTATACATTTACACCCGATGCTGGTCAGTGTGCTGCTCCTGTTACCATGGATATTGTGATCACCAACCAGATTACACCAAGCTTTACTGCAATTCCAGCAATATGCAGCGGAGCCCCGGCTATAACATTGCCAACTACCTCCAATAACGGTATTGCCGGAACCTGGTCGCCAGCATTTAATAATACAGCCACCACAACCTATACGTTTACACCGGCAGCCGGACAGTGCGCAACCACCACCACACTAACAGTTACGGTTACCCCAAATGTTACACCAACATTCGCAGCGGTTGCTCCCATATGTTCAGGCGCGGCATTGGCTCCATTACCAACCACCTCCACAAATGGTGTAACGGGATCATGGTCACCGGCTTTGAATAACTCGGCCACCACAACATATATTTTTACTCCGGCAGCCGGGCAATGCGCCACCACCGTTAGCATGGACATTATAGTAAATGTATTAACCGCGCCGGCAATAACCGTAGTCAATCCAACCTGTGCTGTATCAACAGGAACAATAACAATCACTTCTTCCACTGCAGGCCTGCTCTTTAGTCTTGATGGAGCAGCATTTGCTGCTTATCCCGCTGCAGGATACACCGGAGTCGCTTCAGGCGCGCATAACCTGGCTGTAAAAAATGCGTCCGGTTGCTCAACAACTGTAAATGCGAATGTAGCTGCCGGGCCAACTGCACCAAATCTTATTGTCACCAACCCTGCGGCTTCCTGTTCCTCAGCAGACATTACAAAACCAGCAATAACTGCAGGAAGTGATGCCGGCCTCACATTTACTTACTGGACCAATGCAGCTGCATCTGTAGCGCTTTCAAATCCAAATGTAATTACAGTGAGCGGTACTTACTATATTAAGGCAACTACAGCCAGTGGCTGTTCTGTTATCAAACCAGTTGTGGTAACATTCAACACCTCCTCGCCGGTGTTTATCGTTACCAACCCTCCCGCTGTTTGCGCACCTGCCACTGTTGATCTTACAGCACCGGCAGTAACGGCAGGAAGCGATACCGGGTTGATCTATACTTATTGGACTGATGCGGCTGCCACTATGCCGCTTGGCAATCCTGCCGCGATTGCAATAAGCGGTGTATATTATATAAAAGCAACATCAGCAGGCGGATGTTCATTTACAAAATCAGTTCAGGTAATAGTAACAGTAACAGAAAAGATTCAGTCGCTTCGTTATCCAAGCCTTACTGCCACCCCGAATGTTCCCCTGCAACTTGCTGCGAGAAACCCCGGCAACAATTACACTTATAACTGGGCTCCTTCGGTTGGATTAAATTCAAATACAGTAAGAACGCCGGTTTTCAAATACGACAAGGAGACTGAATATATCATTAAAATAACTTCCGGTGGCGGATGCCAGATCGTAGACACACTATTAATAAAAATGCGTACAAGTATACCTGTGCCAGCCGGATGCAATTCAGAGGTCTTTGTGCCCAAGGCCTGGTCACCGAACAAAGACGGGCACAACGATAAATTGTTCCCTTTAACCCTATGTGTAAAAGAGCTTAAATACTTCCGGATATTTAACAGGTGGGGAAAAATGGTGTTTGAAACAAATGTGATAGGCAATGGTTGGGATGGTCAATTCAACGGACAACCCCAGGTATCGGATGTTTATACATGGACGGTTGAAGTAGTTGGATCGGATGGCAAGTATGTGCAACGTGCGGGAAATTCTGTTTTATTAAGATAAAATTTTTAATTATGAGAAAAATGAAAAGCATTGCGGCGATTGTTTTTTTAATCAATATAATGGGGACAACGCAAGCGCAGGATCCCAGTTTCTCACAATTTTTTTCATCTCCGTTAAATGTCAATCCTGCATTAACAGCCAATATTAATGCCGACTGGCGCCTGATATCAAATTTCAGAAGCCAATGGTTAGGGCCCGCCAGTCCCTACGTTACCGGGACAGTGTCTTATGACTCCAAAATTTTTCAGGATAAAATCCCCAATCTTCCTGATCAGGATAATTTTATGGGTCTCGGTGGCATGCTGATGTATGATCATGCAATGAACGGTGTTGTTAAAAGCACCTATGCATCGCTGAATTTTTCTTATAATATCAAGCTGTATGAGGAAGGTGATATCAAACACAGGCTTGGAGCTGGTTTTGGTGCCAGCTATGGACGCCGCTATATTGATTTCAGCAGGGTGGATTTTGAAGAACAATTTACCGGCAATGGGTTTAATACAAATCTGCCCACCGGGGAAGCTGCTTTGTCAAATATGAAACCTTATATTTCGGTTAGCGCGGGCCTTTTATACAGTTTTAGTATTGAAAAAAGCAACCTGGATATAGGAGTAGCCGCCTTTCATTTAAACAAACCAAAGCAAACATTTTTGAAAGACGATAACCAGCAATTGCCCGTAAGAAAAGTGATACACGCCAACTTTGAAACCTATCTTAATGAAAAAGTAGTGTTGAATACAAACGGCATTTACCAATATCAATCAGGAGCAAGTTATTTTTCCATTGGTGGTGCACTGGGATACCATTTGGGCGATGATGATGGAACACTGCTCAACGGAGGATTATGGTATTGGTCTGGCAATGCAATAGTTCCTTATATTGGCCTGGCCTATAAAAATTTTCAGTGTGGTTTTAGTTATGATATAACCATTTCAAAGCTCACGCAAGCCGCGAGAAGACCCAATACCTGGGAGTTTTCGATAATCCTTCGGGGAACAAAAACGCCTACAGGAATTATTCCCTGCCCCTGGAAATAAGCCTTCAAATGCTGCTAATATATGAAACGAAGTTATTATTCCCGGATAACTTTGGGTTTGCTTCTTACATCTTAAGTCATTGAATAAAGACAGAGCTTATTGTTTCAGGGCTGCGGCCTGATTTTTTTTGGTCACTGCCGGAATGAATTTTTAATGAACGGCTATTCAGGCATTGCTGCTAATTAAAAAACTTTCATTTTACAATCAATGAAGATTTCAAAGTTTTACATCCGGCAAAACGCCGGTCTTCCTGTTGCGTGATACTATTTATGGTGTAAGGGTTTCTTACTATGAGGTGTATAACGTTTTAACACATCCCAAAAAATACACAGCAAAAATATTTTGATGTGTAAAATATAATACAATACCTTTATAGAGAGCTGCAATTTTTTTTAACTGATTCTGCAGCGTTCAGCAACGTATCTTATCAAAATCAGGCCTTGCAGGAGCCGTACCAGACAAGCGTTTCGGATTTGGTGCAATAGAATATGCCGGCGGCATTGACGCTATTCTTTTATTCCCTTACTGTTATTTTTTATTGCTTTTTAAAGTAATAACGAATGCACTTTTATAGAAGCATTTACTTATGAAATATTTGCACATGTTTATATCGCTGGCAACTGTTGCTGCCGTATCCTGCAATGAATCAAATCGATCTGCAGAAACAGCCAATAGTAAGGATACCTCAAAAGCCATTGAAAACAAAATAATGATACCGGCCTCGTCTTGCTATTCCACAACAACCGGCAAAGACAGTATTTTTTTAAAAGTAGAAGTATTTCCAAACGTGGTTACCGGAAACTTATCTTATAATTTCCACGAAAAGGATTCCAACAAAGGCGAATTTGAAGGAAAATTGAATGGAGATACATTAATTGCGGAGTACAAATTTATGTCGGAAGGCAAACTATCCACCCGGCAGGTAATTTTTTTGATAAAAAACGATATTGCTGTTGAGGGGTATGGAAATATGGAAGAGAAAAATGGTAAGATGCTGTTCACCAGTATAAAGGAAATAAACTTTGGCAAAGGCCTGGTACTAAAAAAAGTCCCATGTGGGGCGCATTAAAAAACATATTCCCTGTATAGTCAATCAATATTGAATTATTAAAAGAACGGCATGCACAAACACTTATTTAAATCGACATTGCTGGTTACAATTATTTTGCAGCTTGCAGGTTGCATTACATTCAATGCCTGCGCACAAACAAAAGATTCACTTTTACGGGTGTACAACAGCGAAACCATTCATACTTTTGGAAGATTTTATGTAAAAGGCAGTAAGCAACTAAAATTCCGGGATTTACAACCAGAATTTAGTTCCGGTATAACTATGGATTTATATCAAAAAGCAAAAAGCGACAGGGTTGTAGCCGATCTTTTTACAGTTACCGCAATAGGGGCCCTGGTTACCGGCATCATTGTTAAGAAAAATAGTAACACGCTGGGCAATGTTTTGTCCGGGTTTGCGATTGGATTAAACCTGGGCAGCATACATTTTCGCAATAAGTTCACCCAATTATTAGACAGGGCAATCTGGCACAGGAATAAGGAAATTCTGTTTGGCATTCAGTAATAATTATTATTTGAGCTTTGCTCCATGCCAGGGAATCCTGAACAGAAAATGCCAAAAAATATTCATTTGGCCAATGCCCTGATAGAAAGTACAATTTAAATCAGGATTCAGATAATTAAGATGCATTCATAATGAAGAAAAGCAGCTTGTTTTTTATTGCAGGATGTACACTGTGTATGGTTGTGCCGGCAAACGCGCAGGTAAAAAATAAATCTGCAGATAACCTCCTTGTAAAAACCGAAGCGGGAGTGGTTCGCGGAAAGTCTGTTAAAGGCATTACTGTTTTTAAAAACATCCCTTATGCCGCGGCCCCGGTTGGTGATCTTCGGTTTGCCGCCCCTGTTAAACCTGCACCCTGGAATGGGGTTCGGGACGCAATAAAACCGGGGCCTACTGCACCATATCCCAAACCTAAAGAAGGAGATATTGACGAAAAACCTGTATATCCCGGCTGGGTAAAAGGAAATGAGTTCCTGACTGTTAATGTGTGGACTCCTGCGGCAGATACGGCGCACAGGCCGGTAATGGTGTACATTCATGGGGGCGCATTTATCCTGGGGGCCAGTGATGTGCCTTTATTTGACGGAACCAGTTTTGCGCGGAAAGGCGTAGTAATGGTTTCCCTTAACTATCGGCTGGGCATTGAAGGCTTTCTGAAAATAAATGGCGTTCCCACCAATCTTGGTATCCGTGATCAGATAGCAGCATTGAAATGGGTGCAGGATAATATTGCAGCTTTTGGGGGCGATCCGGGCAATGTTACCATTTTTGGTGAATCTGCAGGGGCAATCAGCGTGGGCGTATTAATTACAAGTCCTGCCGCGAAGGGCTTGTTTAAGCGGGCTATTATGCAGAGTGGGTCCGGGCAGGCCGCATTGAGCAGCGAGCAGGCCGACCGTATTGCCAACCAGTATGCAAAAACACTTGCTATAGAAAATACCAGGAACGCTTATCTTAAATACACGCCCGAAGAACTACTGGCCGCGCAGCAAAAAGTAACACCTAAAATGGTTAATCTTGAAACCGAATCACATGCAGATCCCACGGGAGGTGTAACCTTGTATTTTCCGGTAATTGATGGAGATATTATTCCGGAACTGCCGTTAAAGGGTGTACGCAATGGCGCCGCGGGAGATTATGATCTGCTTATTGGTTATAACACAGATGAAATGAATTCTTTTCTCGTTCCAACAGGGTTGTTAAAAAAAATAAAGTTCAATTTTATTTTAAATAAAGCCGTGCAGGTAGTGCATCCCGCCCCTTCAGCATTGATTGCAGTATACAAGAAAGTATACCCCAAAAAAAAGCTGGGAGAACTTTTCTCTGCCATTCTCACTTCTTACCAGGCCCAGGTGCCCTCCATAAGGTTTGCAAATGCACATTCGGCTTCCGGGAAAACATACATGTATGAATTTGCCTGGCGATCGCCGGTTGCTAATGGCGTATATGGCGCCTTTCACGGACTTGAACTTCCTTTTGTTTTCAATAACCTGGATATGGTTAAAGGAGAAAAAGGAATGGTAGGTGCTCATGGAGCGCCGCATGAATTAGCCGATAAAGTACAGGATGCCTGGGTTCAATTTGCTGCAACCGGCAGCCCTGGTTGGGATGCGTACAATACTATAGATCGCAAAACCATGCTTATAAATAAAACATGGCAATTACAAACCAAACCGCATGATAAAGTGCTTACGGCATGGGATGGGGTAAGAGAATAGCCCTGGCTGTGGTAAGCATCCAAAACCTTATACCAGTAGCGCGTGCAATGATACCGCAATCAAAAAAGCAGCCTGCAATAATATTGGGCTGCTCATAGCCGACGGATATATGATTCAACTACGCTTGTTTTCAACGGCTGCATTTTCTGCAAGAAGGCCATCATCTGTGGCAGCGCCGGCAACGATAAAAGAAACCCGGTTCTGTATATCCATTGCAGGAAATATTTGGATGAATTTACACCCGGGATCGGCCAGTATTTCTTCAAAAGTAGTGCGGCTGAAGACAAAGCAACGGGGAAATGTATTGGTCCATTGAAATTGAGGCAACAACATGTTTTCTTTTTCTCATGTAAAATGTTTGTAAGTTGATAAAAGTTATAATTGGTAAGAGCAATAGAATATCCCGGTGCTGTGGCTAATTATTTTCAAGCAGGAGCTGCCAGGCCTGTGACAGTTTGCCCTCATCGAGTAAGCGCGAAGCCTGCCGGTGAACATTGCAATTGGTAGAAATATTTCCACCAGGTATGGCTGTTATATTGGCTAGTTGCGCCAACTGATCGCGGTTAAACCCGGGACTGTTATACAGGACGGCGGGCAGTTTATCAGTTCCTGCCGGCAGGCCGACCGGTTTGGCCAGTTGAAACAAAGCGGCTGCCGTGGTTTTACAATACCAGTCTTTTCCCAGGCGGCCCACCAGCTCAAGTTTTTGCTGGTCAACGGTACCATCGGGTAAGATAACGGTATCGGCTATATGCATATTTAGTATTTCGCAAAAAACAAGATTGCCGGCGCCACCATTTTTCCCCAGTGGTTTCAATTCATTTACCCTGCACTCGAACTTAATTTTACTCTCCTTTACCATGGGTGGGCGAACCAGTGAGGCAGGCTCCATCGTTAAACCGCATTTAATAAATTCATTAACACCCTCCGCATATTCTGCCGACGCCAGGTTAACCCGGTGTATCATGGAGTAGTCAACAATATTGATAACTACTTCAGGTACCTCGTATAAATTTGTAAAAGAATGTTTAACGGTATTGTCCCTGATCCTTCTGGCAGGCGAAAAAATTGCCAGCGGCGGGTTGGCAGAAAACAGATTGAAAAAACTAAAGGGCGACAGGTTGGGCTGCAGATTTTTGTTAACGGTAGATACCAGTCCAATGGGTCTTGGGGCAATTGCGCACTGTAACCAGTGTTGCCGGGCAGCAACCGGCATCGCGGCCATATCAAGTGTCATAAATTGCGGTTTGGTAATGAATAGGGCAGGGGATCTTTTACGATGGTATTGTTTAAAACGCCCAATTGTTCAATAGCAAGATCGATACGGTCGTTTTCCTTTAACCATTGATCGGGATGTGAAGGGTCAGCTAATTTTGCCGTGCCATTTAACTCCAGGAAACATCCTGTGCCAACGGTGCCGCTTCCAATAATTTCACCAGGATACAGCGTTACGCCATAAGAAGCACGCTCAATAATCTCTGCAAATGTCCATTGCATGTCTTTGAGATTGCCGCTGCTGACCAGTATGCCGTTTATATGTGCGGTCATCTGCAGGTTCCATGCCGTGCCGGTATGGCCTTTTTGACAAGCCGTTTCAAATGATGTTAACTCATCAGGCGTAACAAGTGCAGGACCAATTACAGTGCTGAAGTCTTTGCCTTTTGCCGGTCCCAGGTTTAGTTTCATTTCATTCATCTGCAGGCCGCGGGCACTCATATCATTCATAATGGTTAGCCCGGCAATATAATCTCCGGCCTGTGAAGCGCTGATATTTCTTCCTTGTTTACCAATAACGATGGCTGCTTCAAGTTCAAAATCAAGCTGGTTAAAATGATCCGGCATACAAACAACCGGCCCCGGCCCCTGGATGCTGCAGTGATTGGTAAAATAGAAAACAGGAAACTGGTCATATTCCGCAATCATGTCTGCACCCCTGTTGCGTCTGGCAGTTTCAACATGTTGCCTGAAGGCATATCCATCCCTGCAGGAGACAGGCCTGGGAAGCGGTGAAAGTAAATGCAGGTCCGCTATTTTATGATAAGGCAAATCTTTGCCGCTGCCATTTTTTATACCTGCAACAATCTTTTGCAACCGGGCAAAATAATTGTCCCATTGATTCAATAGTTCCAGCATGGTTACCGGCCACCCCGGGCCCAATTTTCCAATTTCAATAACCTGTGTGTCAATAAGGATGCCTGCTGTTTCCTTACTACCCAAATAAAAACTTACCAGTTTCATAAGTTGCCCCTTTCCGCCTGTTCCCGCTCAATGGCTTCAAACAAGGCTTTAAAATTTCCTTTTCCAAAACTCTTTGCACCCTTTCTTTGTATGATTTCAAAAAACAAGGTAGGCCTGTCCTCAACAGGCTTGCTGAATATTTGCAGCAAATAACCCTCATCGTCCTTGTCAATAAGTACACCCAGGTCTTTGAGGGGAGCCAGATCTTCATCAATATGACCCACCCGGTCCAGCAAAGTATCGTAGTAGCTGGCGGGTACCTGCAGAAATTCAACACCCCGCCGGCGAAGTTCACTGACTGTTTCAATTATATTGCCGGTTGCCAGTGCAACATGCTGTACCCCCTCGCCATTATTAAAATCAAGGTATTCTTCTACCTGTGACTTCTTTTTACCTTCTGCCGGTTCATTGATGGGAAATTTTACAAAGCCATTGCTATTGCTCATTACTTTGCTCATCAGCGCAGAATATTCAGTAGAGATATCCTTGTCGTCAAAACTTAGTATATTTTTAAATCCCATTACATTCTCATAAAATTTTACCCAGTTATCCATCTGGTTCCAGCCAACATTTCCAACACAATGATCAACATGCAGCAGGCCGGTGGGCAAAGGATTATAAATGGATTCCCATTTCCGGTATCCCGGCATAAAAACACCATTGTAATTTTTTCTTTCAATAAAAAGATGAACTGTATCTCCGTAAATATGAATGCCGCTCATAACAAAATTTCCATTATCGTCAGAGGTACTAACGGGCTCAAGCCAACTTTTTGCACCCCGGGCGGTAGTTTCCTGCCAGGCAAGGGTAGCATCCGGCACGCGCAACGCAATCGCCTTTACGCCATCACCATGTTTGTAAATATGTTGTGCTTTTTCGCCCGCCCGCAGTGGTGTGGTAAATACAAAAGTGAGCTGTTGCTGACGCACGGCATAGCTGGCAAAAAATTTTTGCCCGGTTTCCGGACCGGCATAAGCCAGCGATTGAAATCCAAAAGCAGTTTTATAGAAATGGGCTGCCTGTTTGGCGTTGCCGACATAAAATTCTATATAGTCGGTGCCCTCCAGTGGAAGAAAATCGGTGTTTTCCATGATAAATAAGTTACAAATTAGGAATATGCGAACCTGCAGAAAATAGCACTGAAACTCAGAAGCGGCGTGAACCCGTGGCGAGAACCATCATCAGCAGCGCATAGTTGTTGCGGCGATCATTGAAATATTTTGCTGGATAATCAGGTCTCAATGGAAATTTTTAATTAGAACAAAAATAGTGATAATTTTGAAATATGCTGTTCTGCAGAAATTTTATTTACTGGATTGATAAACGACGCTGGAAATTTTCCTTCCTCCAGTCGGCGCTTGATATGTCTTCGGCTGCCTGAGAGCGGGGAATTGTTTTATTTGTTGTTGACACATTTTTTATCTTCAAACCAACTTTACCATGCCTTACTATACCAGTGCTGGATCAATTCCGCACAAACGCCATACCCAATTCCGCGATAAGAACGGTAAACTCTATTCGGAGCAATTATTTTCCACAGAAGGGTTTAGCAACGACTATTCCCTCCTGTATCACCTGCACCCCCCAACTGTTATAACGCAGACAGAAAACCATGTTGATGTAACACCCAAGCTTGCAAAATTGCAATCGCTGCAGCACCGTGCATTCGAAGGATTCCAGGTGATACCCGTGAGCGATTTTATCATGAGCCGCCAGCCGGTACTGGTCAACCGTGATTGTCATATTGTTCTTGCAGCTCCTCAACAAGGCACCCCTGGCTATTTTTATAAAAACGCCGATGCAGATGAAATCATTTTTATTCACGAAGGCAGCGGCAGGCTGCTGAGCCAGTATGGAGAACTTGTTTTCAGTTACGGCGACTATATTGTTATCCCCAGGGGAACGATTTATCAAATTCATTTTGATACGGCCGATAATAGGTTACTCATTACCGAGAGCTTCTCGCCCGTACGGTTTCCGAAGAAGTATATCAGTAAGAACGGCCAGTTGCTGGAGAACTCGCCGTATTGTGAGCGCGATATCCGTAAACCGGTATTTGTGGAGCCAAAGGATGAAAAAGGTGATTTTATTATCCGTATTAAAAAGCAGGGGCTGTTGTACACGCTGCATTACGCCTTCCACCCATTTGATATAGTAGGCTGGGATGGATGCGCCTGGCCCTTTATACTTTCTATTCACGATTTTGAACCTATCACCGGGCGGGTTCACCAGCCGCCGCCGGTACACCAGACATTTGAAGGGAACAACTTTGTGGTATGCTCCTTTGTTCCCAGGTTGTATGATTACCATCCTGCGGCAATACCAGCGCCCTATAACCACAGCAATATCGACAGCGATGAAGTGTTGTACTATGTTGACGGGGATTTTATGAGCCGTAAACAGGTAACCCGCGGTATGATAACCTTACATCCTTCCGGTATACCCCACGGCCCTCATCCCGGTACGGTAGAGAAAAGCATAGGTGCCAAAGAAACAAAGGAGCTGGCAGTAATGATAGATACCTTTCATCCGCTGCAACTTACTGAGCAGGCCCTTGCCATTGAAAATCCCGGCTATGTGAAGAGCTGGATGGAGTAGCCACTTTTCTTTCCCGGAAGCGTCACTGTTCAATGTTCAGCAGCGGTTCCTAAAAATGGGCAGCCATACAGCATCCATGTATGTGGCACAAAGATTGGGCAAAGAAAATCGCGGGGCGATCATAGCGCATGTGGATCTGCCGCGTTTTTAATACCGGTTTGGCAGGTAAACGTGTAACTTTAGTGAACTTCAACCTGGCATACTATGAACAACATAAAAAAAGAAGATATCAAACAGGAAGTGTTTGATTTGTACGACGATTATGCGCATAACCGCGTCAACAGGCGTGAGTTTGTGCAAAAACTGTCTGCTTATGCAGTAGGAGGCATTACTGTAACGGCGCTTATGAGTTTTCTAATGCCGGATTACCGGGATGCCATCCAGGTAAAGCCAGACGATCCGCGAATAAAATCGGAATATATCAACTATCCATCTCCCAAAGGTGGTGGTACCATCAAAGCTTTGTTGTCGATGCCAGCCGGCACAAACAAGAAATTAGGTGGTATTGTGGTGGTACATGAAAACCGCGGACTGAACCCGCACATTGAAGATGTTGCCCGAAGGGCTGCCCTGGCGGGATTCATTTCCATAGCTCCCGATGCATTAACGCCATTGGGTGGTTACCCTGGCGACGATGACAAAGGCCGGGAAATGCAAAGCAAACGCAACCGCGATGAGATGCTGGAAGATTTTATTGCTGCGTATGAGTATCTCAAACAAAATAAAGATTGTAACGGTAAAGTGGGTGTAGTAGGTTTTTGTTTTGGCGGTGGAATTGCCAATTTGATGGCGGTACGCATCCCGGATCTGGCAGCAGCGGTACCATTTTATGGGGGCCAGCCACCGGCCGGAGAAGTAAGCAAAATAAAAGCACCGCTGTTGCTGCATTATGCAGAACTGGATACCCGTATTAATGAGGGTTGGCCGGCCTATGAAGCAGCTTTAAAAGCAAATAACAAGGTCTACACAGCGTATATCTATCCGGGCGTAAACCATGGCTTTCACAACGATACCACGCCACGTTACGATAAAGCCGCTGCAGAACTGGCATGGAAGCGTACGATTGATTTTTTCAACGCACAATTAAAGTGAAGAATGTTCTTCCTTAAAAAATCAGACAGGCATACCCGGTTACACGCTCATAAAAAAAGACCGCAATTTTACGGCCTTTTTATTTTGAAGACATTTCTGGTTGAATAAACGAACGGGATTTAAAACCGGATAATGGCAAATCCTTTTTGCTGGGTTCTTTCATACGGCACTGCTACTTCATTCTTTGTAATTTGAAGCGCTTGCTGGAAAAGCAAGGACTGGTCGGATTTCCAGGAGATAAGTTCTCTTTCATCAACCTGGTTGCCCTGCGCGTCAAGAGCCAGCGTGGACCCATAGGGAAATTCTTCGCGTTCAACACTGTTATACATCAGCACCAGTTTATCGGGCAGCGGAACAAACAGGTAAGATAGTGTGGGCGCGTTCAATTCTGTGATCTGTTTTTTATTGATAAACCCGCTCCAGCAACTGTCTGACGGACGGCCTGGAAAATAAAAAAGGCTCAGGTCTCCCCGGCTATGGTTATCGCGTGCCGCCCCGCTGTTGCTGAAACGGCTATACCCATTGGCATTGAAGGGGAAACGGGCCGGTGTATTGGCTGCCGGGTTACCGGTTAGCAATAATTCTGCATCGGGTAAGCGGTCATTATTATTATTTTGGTACCAGCCGTTAAACGTTCTGCCATATTCTTTCAGCAGTATAAAACCCATGTCGGGCACAGCAATAAAATTTTCTCTTACCAGGTTATTTTCCTTCGCCCTTGTGCCGGCCAATGTGCTAAACCGGTATGACGAATCAAAATCAAACGCATCTCCCGAAAAAGAATAATGGGTAACATGCACGTTTTTATTGGCCGTTTGCCGGTAGGCGCTCAATATACCAGCAAAAGCTTCTCCTTTTTCATTGTTTACCGATAAGGCAATGTCTTCCATCTTATACAATGACGGCAGTATGATTTCCTTATACGACATATTCGCTGTTTGTCCGTCGAAATGAAGCAACAGAAAATTATTACTGGTTCTGGAAGGCGCTGCCATCAGCCATTCGCCATTGTTGGCCAGTTGCACCGGTGCATTATTGGCAGCAGAAGGAAAACAAAAAAAATCGTCCTGGATCAATGGCTGGGTAATAAATGGCTGTATGTACACATGGCTGGAAATTTTTTTCCAGTTATCATCAAAGATAATAGCATGTAATTTGGGGGCGGATGCGGGAACAGGTTCAAAACCCAGTAAAAGAATTTTTGTTTTATCTGCAGAAACAGTAAGAATAAAACTATTTCCGGTTTCATTAAAAGGAAAATTGGCCACTATGCTGTCTGCAAGCAGGCGGCCATCTGCTGCGTATCGTCTTAGCTGTACATCTGTTTGCTGCTGTGCTGCGGATAAAATCAGCTCATCAAAAAAACGATCGCCCGAAACCAGGTATTTTTTTAGCGTGGATGCGTTAACAGCAGCGGCGGCAACGCTGTTTAGTAATTCAAGGCGGCTATCATAGATATCAAAGAATTCTTCTTCTTTCATCCATTCAGCCCCCTGCCGCGGAATGCGTCTTTTTCTTTGTTCTTTGTGTATCCAATAGTTATCGCCCGTTTTGCCGGCTACTGTAAAATGCAATACCAGCGTGCCCTTAAGCGCCGGCGAATACAATACGCGCTGCGCCTGCAGGATCTGGCAGACAGCAAGCAATAACAATAAAAGATATCGTTGTTGCGGCCGGCACATAGTAAAACGTTAGCACAATAAGTTACAGCTATTTTTTCTATCCCGGAAATTTTGTAACGGCAACAGCCCCGGTGCGGTGCCTGCCCATATAGGGGCAGATGGCTGCCAGCCCGGGTTCAATGCCGGCAAAGGGATAAGAGGGTACACTATTTAGGTGCCGGCTGGTTTTAAACGCGGCAGGGCACGGAACCAGCGGAAAAACCATCCCGCTTCTTTTTTTTCGTGTATTACAACCGGCGCGGGTTCAACAGCTAAAGCCGTTTCCGCACCACCCAACAGAATTGGATCTATACCGGCGGCATACAGCAGGTTGGTGGTTTCCTTACAGGTATAAAGATTGCCGGCCAGCACTTCATCTATGGCCTGTACAAATTCTTCGATGGGGGCATCCTTAATTATAAAACCATCGACGCCATAAGAGAACATTTTTTTTGCATAGGCCGGGTGACAATGCATAGAAAGGCAGATTATTTTACAATGCGCTATTGCCCTTATCTTTTTTATAATGGCATCTTCCGCGGTATTTTTTACGGCAGGATCCAGCAGCAGGATATCTGGTTGCAGTTGACGAACGATGCCCGGAAGAAGCGAATTAACACTGCAAAACGAAGCTACATTAATACCGGCCCTGGTGTTCAGCATATGGGCCAGGGTTTCAGGATACACCTGGTGCGGATCAGCAATTACTACACGTATCATAGAGTTTGGATAGATTGCTGTAAAACAAAAAAAAATATCGCAGAAATGAAATAGGCATTTTTAGTAATTCCCGCTAAGTAAACACTGATTTGCTGTAGGGAGTTATACTTATCTGCCGTTGACATAAACCGGTACTTAACAGATATATTTCAATGGATTCGGAACAATGATAGCCGACCCCTGGTAAACCAGTTGTGCCTGCAATTGCATGATTTCTTTAAAATAGTTGTTTTTAAACCTGTTGACCACTTTAACCCAACAGGAACGAAAAAAAGATAGCCACCCTTACCGGGCAGCTATCGCCACACAAAACCTATCCTTTGTTGTCCGTATCCGTTGCTGTTTTCTTTGGCTTGTAGTAATTGGCTTTGAGATCTTTGATGGCTTTGTCGCGTTCATCCTTTAGCTGTCGTACTATAGCCGACCTTTCTTCCTTGCTCAAACTTTTGTCTTTTTTGGCCGACCTGATCTTGTCGGCATAATCGGTTCTTAATTCATCGGTTTCTCTTTGCAGTTTAGATGAACTTCTGTAGGGACTATTATAATAGCCATAAGGATAGCCGTACGGGTAACCAAACGGGGAATAATAAAAAGGTGAATAGCCAAAACCAAACCCAACAGAAGGAGAGACGATTATCACCCGGCTTCCGGCAATCACCCTTCCGTGCTGCGCGGAAACAGTTGCCATCATGCCAAGCGCCAGTGCAATTGTTATTAACTTTTTCATGGTTATTTCTTTTGCTTATAGATACGGCAGACGCCAATAGCATGGTTTGCTGCAAAATGGACAGCTGTCCATGTTTAACAATCCAACAACAACTTTTAGCAGCCATTATAAAGCCGGCATTATTTTAATTGCAATGATTTATTATGGTATTTTTAACGCCATGAATGGATGAGGACAGGCGGAGAAAAATTTAACATTAAAACGGTAAAAGATAAACATGTATTCAAATAAGAAATTGGCAAGGCAGCAGCCATAAAGCAACGGATAGTTTGATGGACGTAAAAGACAGCGAACGGCGTGGTGTAACAGCAAAATAAACAACAACAAAACGGGTATTGCCCGGCTTCATGTAAAGCGGGCAGGCGAATCAGGATTTGATAAGAAATGAAAAAAATTGTTAAACGAATAATACAGGCCGTATTGCTATTGCTGGCCGTTTGCATCATCCTTATACTGCACAAGCTATTGCCTTTAATTAATGGATACGCGGCAAAAACAACCTGTTCATCTGTTTTTGTTGCTCAAAGGCCATTGGCTGATATCGAAAAGGAGGAACTGGGAACATTTCCTTTTAACCTGGTGGCTGTTTCAGTGAATACAACAGATAGTTCGGTAACATCGGCCATTGCGGGTCTTGCCAAACGCAAGGCCATTTTCAGAAAAGGCCTGGGTGCAACACTGATTAGCGACATCCCGGAAGAAGAATTAAGAAAGCAAACTTTCAGGCTGGCCATTCCCCCTGTTGTAAACCAGGATAGTATTGGCTGGCCGCAGGGCAACCGTATAGGGAATTCATTGCTGGCAAATTTTGATACGTTGCAAACCGATGCAGCAACACGGGCCCTTGTGATAGTTTACAGGGGACAAATAGTTGCCGAGAAATATGCAAAAGGTTTTACGGTGCATACCAGACAACTGGGCTGGTCAATGACCAAGGGAATTGAGAATGCACTGCTGGGAATTTTGGTTAAAGAGCAAAAACTTACCCTTAATGCGCCGGCGCCGCTGCAACAATGGGAAAAGGACGAAAGAAAAAAAATCAGCATTGCAAACCTGATGCAAATGAGCAGTGGATTGCATTATGCATCTTCAGCAACAGGCCCCAGCGATTTAACGGATATGCTTTTTATGAAGGGAGATATGCCGGGCTTTGCGATAAATGCAAAGCCGGAACATGCGCCAGGCCAGGTATTTCATTATGCAGATGCTTCTGTCAACATACTTTCATTCATTGAGCGCAAACTGTTAGGCGACAGCGCTTACTACAAATTTCCATACCAAAAATTGTTTTATAAAATTGGCATGCACAGCGCATTGCTGGAAACAGATGAAAAAGGAAATTTTGTTGGCTCATCTTATTGTTATGCTACTGCCCGTGACTGGGCCAGGCTGGGGCTTTTATACCTGTATGACGGTGTGTGGAACGGGGAAAGGATTTTGCCGGAAGGCTGGGTGCGTTTTACTGCTACCGCTGCACCTGCCAAAAACGAAGAAAAGAAAGGTGAATACGGCGCACTGTGGTGGCTGAACGCGGAAAATAAAAAAGGTGTACGCAAATTCGTGCATGTTCCTGCAGACGGATTTGCCTGCCTGGGATACGAGGGCCAGTTTGTCTGGGTAATACCGTCAAAACAACTGGTGGTAGTGCGGCTGGCACTTGAAAGAGGAAAGAAAATGGATACAGATAAATTTTTATCGGGTATTATCAAAGCCTTGCCGGAATAATTGGGGTGAAAAGTAAAGAAAAATAGTTCTTTATTATATTCATACCGCTGTTCTGCGCAGGGTTTTTATTATATTCATTCCTCAATGAAGTCTTTATGCTGAAATACCTGTTATTATTGTTTTTACCTGCTGTAAGCGCAGGGCAAATAAAACTGGATCACAAAATAAGTTTATTCCGGGACAGGGCTGCCATAGCTGCACCTGTTATGCTGACAAAAATGAATGAACAGGTGTGGAAGCTAAAATATGGCGCTATGCCGCAGCCAGAGCTGGCCATATCTGACAGCGCCGCAGAAATCAATTTATTGGGCGAGCGCACAGAACAGCCATGCAGCGAAAGCCAACTGGCCCAATATAAAGACTTCCGCATTGCTAATTTAAAAAAAACAAGAAAGGATATTACTGTTATTGACCAGGGTATTAAAGAAGTTAGTGGAAAGAAGATCGGCTTTTTGAAATTTATGAGCCAGGCTGCCGATAGCAGGATATTCAATTATTATTTTTTTACCGTTGTTGATAACAAGATAATGATGTTCACTTTTAATTGTATGGAAAAACACCGTAAGGTTTGGGAAAAGACTGCAGATGCAATCGCAGAAAGCCTCCGGGTTAAATGATCGGCCTCCTGGCCCATCCGGCTACAGGAGATTAATGCACCTGGCTATTATAACAATCATATCACCTGAACTTACAAACAACCTGCATGTATCATTTATATTTCAGCCGCCGTTTTTTATTATTAATGGGTATAAACTTTTTTGCGCTGCACCTGCCTGCACAGGTAAACCTGATGGCCGAACATTTGGTAAACCCTGTTGGTATCGATGCCGCGCATCCAAGGTTATCCTGGCAAAACATGCAGGCTAAACAAGCCGGCTACCAGCTGCTTACCGGAGTTGATGCCAATAAATTGGCCGGATTAAAAAAAAGGACGGGTGCCACACAGTTAGCCAGCTACGATGGTACACCCTTACAACCATTTACAAAATATTACTGGAAGGTGAAGACATGGGATATAAATGGAAAGGAATCGGTTTCTGAACTGGCAAGTTTTGAAACCGGGATGATGGGCATGCAAAACTGGAAGGGAAGCTGGATAACAGATACAAAAGATATTTCGCTGCAACCAGCGGGATATTTTAAAAAGGATTTTGGCATTAGCAAAAAAGTAGTGGCTGCGCGGGTTTATATTGCGGCGGCCGGTCTGTACGAATTGTCCATCAACGGGAACCGCATCGGCGACCACCGCCTGGATCCCATGTATACCCGGTTTGACAGGCGCACCCTCTATATTACCTATGATGTTACAAAGGAAATACAGCAGGGTGGTAATGCTATTGGTGTATTAATGGGCAACGGATGGTACAACCACCAGTCAACCGCCGTGTGGAATTTTGACAAGGCACCCTGGCGTTCCCGGCCCTCGTTTTGCCTGGACCTGCGGATTACTTATGCCGATGGAACAATAGAAACCATTGCTTCGGGCAAGGATTGGAAGACGGTTCTAAGCCCGGTAATTTTTAACAGTATCTATACCGGTGAACATGTCGATGCAAGGATCAATGATACGGCATGGAAACCGGTTATTTATTGTGCCATGCCTTCTGCCAATATTATTGCACAGGCTTGTGTACCCGTCAGGAAAACTGCGGTTGTTCCTGCTGTTGATATCCGCAAATTCAACGATAGTAATTATGTTTTTAACCTGGGCAGAAACATTGCCGGCATTTCAGCAATTACAGTAAGCGGTGAAAGAGGCACCATAATAAGACTGAAACATGGCGAAAGACTGTATGCAAACGGTCATGTTGATATTTCTAATATTGATGTGCATTACCGGCCAACCAATGATACCGATCCGTTTCAGACAGATATTTATATTTTAAAAGGAGGAGGTACAGAAACCTTTTCACCGCGGTTTAACTATAAGGGTTTTCAGTATGTGGAAGTAAACAGCAATCAACCCATTCGCCTGGAAAAGGAAAGCCTGGCGGGTTACTTCATGCATTCTGATGTAGAGCCGGCGGGCAAAATTGAATCTTCCAATGCCACTATTAATAAAATATGGAAGGCTACCAACAATTCTTATTTATCTAACCTCTTTGGCTATCCCACAGATTGCCCGCAACGGGAAAAAAATGGATGGACAGGCGATGCAGGCATTGCTGTAGAAACGGGCTTGTATAATTTTGACGCCATTACCGTTTATGAAAAATGGCTGGCAGATTTGCGCGATGAGCAGCAACCCAATGGCGTACTTCCCTCCATTGTGCCAACTGGTGGCTGGGGGTATGAATGGGGCAATGGCCCCGACTGGACCAGCGTAATTGCCCTTATTCCCTGGAACCTGCATTTGTTTTATGGCGATGATAAGGCACTGGCAGATTGTTATGATAACATTAAACGTTATGTAGATCATATCAGCTATCTCTATCCAACCGGGCTTACGACCTGGGGCCTTGGCGATTGGGTGCCTGTTAAATCAAAGGCGCCGGTAGAGCTGACTTCAACCTGCTATTATTTTGCGGATGCAAACATTCTTGCAAGTGCCGCCAAATTATTTGGTAAAACCGAAGATGAAAAAAAATACAGTGCCCTGGCAGAAAAAATTAAAACTGCATTCAATAAAAAATACCTGGATACGGTGACCGGCATTTATAATAATGGCCTGCAAACAGAAATCAGTATGCCCTTGTTCTGGGGACTTGTGCCCAACCAGCATAGATCAAAAGTGGCGGCCGCTCTGGCAAAAAGAGTTATTGCAGACGGAACCCGGCTTGATGTAGGTTTGCTGGGAACAAAAGCCATATTAAATGCATTGAGCGAAAATGGTTATGCAGATTTGGCTTACCAGCTGGCCTCGCGCGAAACCTATCCTTCCTGGGGTTGGTGGATAGCCAATGGCGCCACCACTTTATTTGAGAACTGGCCTATTGATGCCGCATCAGATATTTCCATGAACCATATTATGTTTGGCGAAATCGGGGCCTGGTTGTATAAGGGCCTGGGTGGTATAAAACCAGACCCGGCCGCTCCCGGGTTTAAAAACATTGTGCTTGAACCGCATTTTGTTGCCGGTCTTGACAGTTTCTATTGCGAGCATACGGGTCCGTTTGGCAAGATGGTTTCTTCATGGAAAAAGCAACATGGGACAATTATGTACGATGTCTCCATTCCGCCCAATGCTGCTGCCACACTTATTTTGCCCGCAAAAAAAATGCAAACACTCCGGCCGGGCAATTATCATTTTGAATTGTAAAATATTTGCGGCACAACGAAAACTCCATTTTCAATTACTGCCAGGCAGCAGGTTGCCAACTATTATACATACAGTATTTGTTAACTTAGATAGTTAATTAACCTTATACTTCAGTTAAAAAAAAGATATGCAGCTATTACGATCCATACAAAACAGGATATATGAAATAAGGGGAGAACGTGTAATGCTTGATTTTGACCTTGCCCAATTGTATGAAGTGGAAACGAAAGCGTTGAACCAGGCCGTAAAACGAAACAACAAGCGGTTTCCGCAAGACTTTATGTTTCGCCTTACGGTGGCTGAATGGGAAGAGATCCGGTCACAGGCTGTTACCGCATCCAAAAGCACGGTATCCCTGCGGTCACAAATTGTGACCGCATCTCAGAAAAAACGGAACACGGCTGTTACACCCTTTGCTTTTACCAAACAGGGAGTGGCCATGCTGAGTGGTATTTTAAACAGCGATAAGGCCATCCAAATGAACATTGCCATTATGCGTGTTTTTGTAGAGATCAGGAAAATTGTTTTAGCCCAATACGATGTAAAAACGCAATTGAAAGAAATAAAAGAAAGACTGGGCGGACATGATGCACAGTTAAACAGCATTTATGATGCAATGGAAAACCTGCTGGATGAAAAGGCCGCGCAAAGAAAATGGGAAGAAAGGGAAAGGATTGGATTTAAAAAATGATTGCCGGCTTACCTGGAAAATATTTTTCCCCTGACCTGGCAACGATACCTGCTTTGCCAGCATAAATATAACTAGGGGAGATGCTCTCTTCCTAACTGGGCATCTGCTGGTTTTTTTGCCTGATTCAATCTTTTATTAAAAATAATTTTATTGGTTGTAGGGGTAGTTGAAATTTAAAACGTTTTAATATACAGGCATGGAAGAAAAGAGTGATTGCATTGCTGCATTAAACAACCTGGTGTTGGTGAAAGAAAAAAACAGATGCATTATTTATAAATAAAAATTGGTAAGAATAATAAACGATTGTATATCCGTTTTCTTTAAATGACAGGCCGGAAATCCCGGCTTACTATTCATCATTAATCTTTCTAAAATTGCTGCCGTATGAGAGGTAATCCACTTAAATGCGGGGTATATCTTATTGCCCTGCTGTCTCTTCTGCTTATTTTAGACTGCACTCACGCTGTCCTACTCAGCTTTTTATTAATTTGTGGAACGCAAATGACAAGCGTAAGGATATAAGCGTTCAGTGCTGCGGCCAATGGAAAAACCCTGCTACCGGTGCCATAACCACTTTTAGCCCGCAAACCAGCCAGACCTATACCATGAAATACATCACATCCGTAGCCACCCAAAACGACAGCAAGGCGAACTGGAAAGTGATCCGCTATGCAGACGTGTTGCTGATGTACGCAGAAGCATTGAACGAAAACGGGAAAACAACACAGGCATCAACACCTTTAAACCAGGTTCATACCAGGGCCGGTGTGCCGGCATTTTCCAGGTCTTTCGCAGACCGGTGCGCGTGATAGTATCGCATTGGAAAGAAGGTTTGAACTTTGTTCCGAAGGCCATCGCTGGTTCGACCTGGTAAGAACCGGGAAAGCACTGACAGCCTGTGCACCCGTAGGTATGAAAGATTATATGACGGTGTTTCCTGTGCCGCTGGCACAGGTAAAAGTTATGAACAACCTTGCCATATTTGCGCAGAACCCAGGGTATAATTAATAGCTCAGCCATTTAGTTAACCAACAAAAAAAGACTATGTACAGAAGAGAATTCATAAAAAATACAACATTGATTGGTGGTGGGCTTGCCATGGGTGGTGCATCAGCATTGGGCAACCCGGGTATTCCTGGTTCCGAAGAACCCTGGTTTAATAAAGGTATGCGCTGGGCACAGCTGGCATTTGTAGAGAATGATCCGGGCAGCTATGATCCCGATTTCTGGCTTGGCTATTTCAAAAGGATACATGCAGACGGCGTTCTGCTAAGCGCCGGAGGTGTAGTGGCGTTTTATCCAACTGATGTTCCGCTGCATCACCGCAGCAATACAATGGGTAATTCAAATCCGCTGGGTTATATGGTTGATGGTTGCCGTAAAATGAACATGTCCATCGTTCTGCGCACCGATCCGCATGCTGTCAGGCAGGACGTTTATGATGCCCACCCCGACTGGATTGCCATAAAAGCCAATGGAGAAAAATTCAGGCATTGGGCAAACCCTGATCTATGGGTTACCTGTGCCCTGGGTCCCTATAATTTTGAGTTCATGACAAAAGTGAACCAGGAGATCATGGAACGCTTTAAACCGGATGGTATATTCTCCAACCGCTGGTCGGGGCATGGAACCTGCTATTGCCAGCATTGTGTACAAAATTTTAAAGACTATTCCGGCCTGGAACTGCCAAAAACAACCGATCGTTTTGATCCTGCTTTTATAAAATACTCAGAATGGCGCGTACAGCGGCTAAAGGAACTTTGGTTTTTGTGGGATGCAGGGATACGCAAACAAAGACCCGCATCGCGGTTTATACCCAATGGATTCCCCGATAAATTATTAACCGGTAAAAATGCTGATTTCTTTTTTGCAGACCAACAAGCCAGACGGGGCATGATTCCGCCCTGGGCCAATGCAAAAGGTGCGAAAGAAACCAGGGCCACATTGGGTATGAAGCCACAGGTGGGCATTTTTAGTGTAGGCATAGAAGAAGAATTCAGGTGGAAGGATTCCGTACAGGGTGATGCAGAAATAAGGATATGGGTAGCAGAAGGTGTTGCCAACGGGTTGCTGCCCTGTTTTGTAAAATTTGGCGCGGTGCTGTACGATAAGCGCTGGCTCGAAACCGTTAGTAATATGTACCAGGTATACTACCGGGCCGAAAAATACCTGCGCAATACCGCCTGCCTGGCAAGGGTGGGCCTGGTGTACTCTGAACAAACCAGCAAAAAATATGGCGGCAAGCCCTGGCAGGAAAACAGCCGCGATCATGAAAACGGCATGTACCATGCACTGGTAGAATCGCGTACGCCCTTTGAAATGGTAAACGACCAATTGCTGGATGCTGAAAACCTGAAGCCTTATAAACTGCTGGTGCTTCCTAACATAGCTGCTTTATCTGATGCCCAGTGCGATCAGCTGCGAAAATTTGTTGAGCAGGGAGGCAGCCTGGTGGCTACGTTTGAAACCTCGTTGTATAATGAAGAAGGGATGCAAAGAAATGATTTCGGCCTGGCGGATGTTTTTGGTGTTTCTTTCAATAAAAAAGTAGAAGGCCCCATGCGGAACAGCTATCTGAAAATGAAAGCAGACCCCGTCACCAAAACTTTTCATCCCGTGCTGAAAGGCCTGGAAGACGCCTTCCGCATTATTAATACAATTTATCAGGTAGATGTTACCGCCAAAGCAGATTTTCCCAGCCCGGTTACCCTGATTCCTACCTATCCTGATTTGCCCATGGAAGACGTATACCCAAGGGTAACGGATACTGATGAACGGGAAATTTACCTGCGTGAAGTGGGTAAAGGAAGGGTAGTATATATTCCGGGAGATCTTGACCGCTCTTTCTGGCAACTGATGGGTCTTGACCACGGAAAATTGTTGCGTAATGTTTTTGACTGGGCATTGAATGAAACACCGGTAGTGTCGGTTGAAGGGCTGGGTATAGTGGATGTTACCGCCTGGCGGCAGAAAGATTCCATGACTGTGCACCTGGTAAATCTCACCAATCCCATGATGATGAAAGGACCCTTCAGGGAATTGATACCGGTAGCGGCAAAACTGGCAATAAAAATCCCCGACGATAAAAAAGTAACAGGCGTTAAACTTTTAATGGCAGGGCAAAACCCGGGGTTTGAAATAAACAAAGGGATGGTAACTTTAACCGTGCCCAAAATAGTTGATCACGAAATAATTGCTTTAGATTTAGTATAACCCTTATAAAGCGTGCGCAACTGGTTTTCTATTTTTAAACTGGTATAGTAAATCAATAAAAAGATGAACTGGACACAGGTTGTTAACCCATTTAAGAATATCGGCTTATCAGCCCTGGTGGCAGTAGTGCCTGTTCTTTTTATTTTCTGGGCACTGATCATAAAAAAAATGAAAGGGTACCAGGCAAGTATCATTGCCACCGGCATTGCCATATTGATTGCCATTTTTATTTATGGTATGCCTGTTAAACTGGCACTGCTTTCAACTGCTAACGGGGCACTGTATGGCTTTTTTCCCATTTGCTGGATTGTTATTACGGCGGTTTTTTTATTCAATATAACAGTTAAGAGCGGCCAGTTTGAGATTATCAAACATTTCATGGCTTCCATTACATCAGACAGAAGGCTGCAGGCGCTGCTGATTGCCTTTTCATTTGGGTCCTTCCTGGAAGGCACGGCAGGTTTTGGCGCGCCGGTAGCCATTACTGCGGCAATGCTGGTAGGGTTGGGGTTTGATCCATTGTACGCGGCCGGTATTTGCCTTATTGCCAATACGGCCCCGGTGGCATTTGGTGCAATAGGTATTCCCATTACCGTGGCATCGCAGGTTACATCGATCCCTGAAATGGCCATTTCACAAATAGTAGGCAGAACACTTCCGCTGTTATCTGTAATCGTGCCTTTTTATCTTGTTATTTTAATGGCAGGTGTTAAAAAAGCCAGAGAAGTCATGCCGGCCATATTGGTTTCGGGTGTATCGTTTGCTTTCCTGCAATGGCTTACATCAAATTATCTGGGGCCCGCATTGCCCGATGTCATTGCAGGCATTGGTTCTATTCTTAGCCTGATTGTTTTTTTGAGATTCTGGAAAGTAAAAAATACCTGGCGCTTTCCAAATGAGCCCGTACCAACTTTTGATACGACTATTTCTTACACAGCCGGACAGATAATCAGGGCCTGGTCGCCATTTATTTTATTAACCATTGTTATCATCGCCTGGGGGCTTCAGCCCATCAAAGACGTTTTTACTGCGGCAGGCCAGAAACAATTCGAGTTTCCGGGGCTGCACAATGTTATTGCCGACAAAAATGGAAAACTGATTGCACATATTTTTAAGTTTAATTATTTATCAGCAGCGGGAACTGCTATATTGTTGTCGGCACTTATTTCGGTACCGCTGATTGGAATGAAATACAGCGAAGCGGTGAAAATTTTTATTCAAACACTGAAGCAACTAACTTACCCCATCATTACCATTTGCTCGGTACTGGCTTTTGCCTACATTGTAAACGATTCCGGCATTACCATTACGATTGCCGAAGCACTTGCCAGTACAGGTGTATTGTTTCCTTTTTTTGCACCGGTGCTGGGTTGGCTGGGTGTTTTCATAACAGGATCCGACACGTCGGCTAATGCATTGTTTGGCAAACTGCAGGCATCTACTGCCACATCCATCGGGGTAGACCCGGTAATAACTGTTGGCGCCAATGTGTCTGGTGGCGTGGTAGGTAAAATGATTTCGCCCCAGTCAATCGCTGTTGCCGCAGCTGCAGGACACCTGGTAGGTAAGGAATCGCAGCTTTTTACTTTTACTGTAAAGCACAGTTTTATAATGCTGCTGTTTATCTGCTTTATTGTACTGGGGCAGGCATATTTATTTACCCGGGTTATTCCGCAATACCATTTAATTACTGCCAGTGCTGCCACCAGCGCGGCCAATTTTTCAAAGGGCTATATGTACCTGTTTGGATTATTGGGTGTGATTATAACGCTGGCGGCTGTAATTATTATTACGAACAGGAAAAGAAAACCGGACAACAATGTCGCTACATTAAAAACAATTAAATAAAGACAAATGAACGAGCCGTTGTACAAATACATGAAAGTTGGACTGGTGCATTTCATGGCTTTTCCTGCTACAATAAAAGGAGAAGGCCCCATCCTGGAAACGATAAAGAAAATGACCCTGGACGATTATTTTACTGCTATTGAAATTACCACCATTAAAAATAAGGAAGAGCGGCAAAAGGCAAAGCAAATGCTTGCATCTTCGCACATGACAGTGACCTATGGTGCGCAGCCAGGATTGTTAACGACCGGGCTTAACATTAATGATTTGAATGAAGAAGGAAGACAGAAAGCACTGGCCAATTTAAAGGGAGCTGTGGACGAAGCCTATGAAATGGGCGCCGCCGGTTTTGCCTTCCTCAGCGGCAAATACAAGGAAGCCACAAAGGAAGCCTCTTACCAGGCGCTGGTTGCATCTACCAACGAAATCTGTGCCTACGTGAAAAGCAGGGGCAGCATGAAAGTATCGTTGGAAGTTTTTGACTATGATGTCGACAAAAAAAGTTTGATTGGACCTGCTCCGCTGGCCCTCCGCTATGCAAAAGAAGTTAGGGCCCTGCATCCTCATTTTGGACTGATGGTAGACCTCAGCCATATCCCATTGATTCACGAAACCATAGAAGAAGCGTTACTGCCGGTTAAGGATTATATCTCTCATGCCCATATTGGCAATTGCGTGATGAAAAGCCCGGACATGCCTGCTTACGGTGACATTCACCCGCGTTTTGGGTTCCCCAATGGCGAAAACGATGTACCTGAAGTAGTGGCCTATTTAAAAGTGCTGATGGATATCGGTTTTTTAAATGATAAAAACCCACCTGTTGTAAGTTTTGAAATAAAACCATTTGGAGATGAAGATCCTGATATTGTTATCGCCAATGCCAAAAGAACTTTGAACGAAGCATGGGCAAACGTATAAGCTGATATTTAAACCAATACAATAAAGAATACAATTTAATTATGAAGATTGTAATACTGGACGGATATACATTAAACCCAGGAGATCTGGATTGGGACGGATTAAAAAAATTAGGCGACCTGACTGTGTACGAAAGAACACCTGCCGATAAGGTGGCCGAACGGGCTGCGGGTGCAGAAATAGTTTTTACCAATAAAACACCGGTCAGCGAAGAAGCCATCAACCAGCTTTCAGCGCTGAAGTTTATAGGCGTACTAGCTACGGGGTATAATATTGTAAATACAGAAGCCGCAAAAGCAAAAGGTATTGTGGTAGCCAATGTGCCGGGCTATGGCACAACATCGGTTGTGCAGCACACGTTTGCATTGCTGCTGGAACTATGCCTGCGTGTGCAGCGCCATAGCGATGCGGTAATGGAGGGCAAATGGATCCGCTCTGCAGATTTCTGTTTTTGGGATTATCCTTTGATAGAACTGGCCGGCAAAACAATCGGCATTATTGGTTTTGGCCATATTGGCCAGCAGGTGGGCGATGTAGCCACCGCTTTCGGAATGAATATTATAGGCAATAGCAGAACCAGAACCGATCAGTCGCACCGGAAAAATTTTACATGGGCCGGTGTACCCGAACTGTTACAACAAGCTGACGTGGTCAGTATCCATTGCCCCTTATTTCCCGAAACAAAGGGGCTTATCAATAAAGAAAGCCTGAAGCTGATGAAAAAATCGGCGTTCCTGTTAAATACATCCCGGGGGCCGATTATTGTTGATGAAGATTTGGCGGCGGCGCTCAACAATGATGTAATTGCCGGCGCTGGTATTGACGTACTGTCGGTTGAACCTCCGCCTGCCGGCAATCCGCTGTTTACTGCAAAGAACTGCATCATAACACCACATATTGCATGGGCCACCAGGGAGGCAAGAGCCCGGTTAATGCAAATCACAGTAAGTAATCTTTCATCATTTCTGGCGGGTAAACCAGTAAACATTGTAAATAAATAACAGTTACTGCCTGGAACAAAATGGAAGAAAATACAGATGCCTATCAAAAAGAAATAAAATTCAATTGGAATTATGCACATCCTTATTGCGCCAAATGCTTTTAAGAACAGTCTTGCTGCAGATCAGGTGGCATTGGCCATTAAAAAAGGTTTTATGCAAAGCAGGCTGGCAGGCAGTTATGAATGTTTCCCTATTGGCGATGGCGGAGATGGTACCGCCGAACTGATAATAAAGAAATGCAACGGTGAACTGGTGTCAACGGCAGTGCACGACCCATTTGGAAGAAAAATCACCAGCTCTTTTGGGTTAATAGACAAAGGACAAACGGCAATAATAGAAATGGCCAATGCATCGGGGCTGCGCCTGCTGCAGCAATCTGAATTAAATCCTTTACTGGCTAACTCTTTTGGCACAGGCCAGCAAATAAAGACGGCCCTTGATAAGAAGGTAAAAAAAATAATTATCGGTATGGGTGGCTCTGCCACCGTAGATGGTGGTTGCGGTATGCTGCAAGCCCTGGGTGCCCGTTTTTTGGACGATAATGGCAGGGAACTGGAAGGCCTTCCTGGAAGCCTTGTCCGTCTTGCATCGGTTGATCTATCGGGGTTGGATAAGCGAATAGAAAAGACAACAGTAATTGTATTGTGCGATGTAGACAATCTTTTATTGGGCCATAACGGAGCGGCAGCCATGTTTGGACCACAAAAAGGCGCCAGCCCCGAAGGGGTTATTCAGCTGGATGCTGCGCTTGCCAGGTTTGCAGCCATATCGCTGCAACAAACCGGAAAAGATATGGCAGGGGTAAAATATGGGGGCACTGCAGGTGGTGCCGCTGCAGGTTTATTTGCTTTTTTAAATGCGCAACTGGTAAATGGAATTGAACATTTTCTGGCACTAACCGGCTTTGATGAATCTTTGGAAAATGCAGACCTGGTAATAACCGGCGAAGGAAGTATTGACGAACAAACATTGCAGGGAAAGGGACCATTTGGCGTTGCCAGCCGTGCAAAATTAAAAGGCCTTCCGGTGATTGGGCTGGCCGGCAAGATTCCGCTGGAAAAGAATGCTGCATTGCAGGAATATTTTGATGTATTGCTGGCTATCGGCCATCAGCCAATGGATTTGCCTGCTGCATTGGCTGTAACGGAAAGCAACCTTATAAGAACTGCCATGCTGCTGGGTAATTTATTATCGCTGCACATGAAGCATCTTTAAAATAGTAGTCAGCAGCGATTGCAAATAATTTATGACCTTCCGTAACAAGCGAAGCCATTTATGAAAATGAAAACAATCCAGACTTTTGTCCTGTGCCTGTGTATGACAATCGCGTTGGTCCACCCGGTGCTGGCGCAACAGCCTGGAATAGCCATTCAACTGGATACTGCCTCTGCGCAGCTATTGTATGCCAGCAGCCAGATAAAACAGGCCGCCGTTCAAAATAAGATAGCGGTGCTGCAATCAGCTTCTCTGAATAATTCGGCAAAACAGGAAACGATTATTAAATTGATCAGCGACGCTGCCCTGTCGGCAAAAATTGCCCATAGCGAAAAATTAAAACCGCCTGCTGGTTTTGGATGGCAGTCTTATTCGGTAAGGATCAAAAAAAACGGCAAACAAAAAACAATTTATATACTCTCCGGCGATAAGACCGGCGCCTTGTATGGTGGACTGGATATTGCTTTGGCCATCCGGACAAACAATTTGAATGCGCTTGCAGATACTGATAACAAACCTTACCTGGAGCGCAGGGGCATCAAGTTTAATATACCGCTTGATCTGCGTACACCCAGTTATACCGATCCCAGCGACGCGGCACAACAAAACATGCCCAATGTATGGGAGAAATCCTTTTGGGAAGCTTTCCTGGACGAAATGGCCGCCAGCCGCTACAATGTGTTAACCCTCTGGAGTCTTCATCCTTTTCCTTCGATGGTAAAAATTCCGGAGTTCCCGGATGTGGCATTGAATGATGTATGGCGTACCAAAGAAAAATTTGACGATGGCTACAGTCATAGCGGAATTAATTTCGTACGTCCCAATTTATTAAAAAATGTGGAGGTTGTAAAGCGGATAACGATTGAGCAAAAAATTGCTTTCTGGAAACAGGTCATGCAAATGGCCAGCGACAGGGGCATTGAAGTGTATATGTTTACCTGGAATATTTTTACCAATGGTGCCGATGGTAAAGATGGCATTACCAACAGTCAGACAAACGATACTACCATTGCCTATTTCCGTGCAGCCGTTCGTGAAATGGTGAACACGTATCCGTTACTGGCAGGTATTGGTATAACTGCCGGGGAAGATATGAATGGAAAATTAACGGGCGATTATGTCAGTGAAAAATGGCTATGGCGTACGTATGGGGAAGGTGTGCGTGATGCTTTGAAAAAAGAACCGGGCAGGGAGTTTCGCCTTATCCACCGGTTTCATCAAACATCGCTCAGTGCGGTTAAAGACGCATTTCATGAATACCCCGGACCGTTGGATCTGAGTCTGAAATATGCCATTGCGCATATGTATGCCATTACCAATCCACCATTCATAAATGCCGCTATGCCATTACTTTCCCAACAAACAAAGAGCTGGCTTACCATCCGCAATGATGATATCTACAGTTTTCGCTGGGCCAATAATGATTTTGCCAGGCAGTTTATAAAAGACATTCCTCAGGTGGATAAAATTGCGGGTTATTATATGGGACCCGATGGGTATAACTGGGGACGTGATTATTTAACAAGGGGTACGGAACACCAGTTAATCTTACAAAAGCAGTGGTACTCCTTTATGCTTTGGGGCAGGCTGAGTTATGATCCCAATCTTCCGGATCAACTATTTTTTACAGTACTGCAAACACATTTCCCCGGTACCGATATTCAAAAATTATACAAACCATGGTCGGCAGCATCAATGATCTTTCCGTGGATAACGCGGTATGTATGGGGAGATATTGATTTGAAATGGTTTCCCGAAGCCAATATCAGCCACCCGCTGTACAAAGGATTTTTTACTGTTGCTGACTATATTGAACGCGAGCCGATGCCTGGCAGCAAGGTGCGCAATATTTATTTGTGGGCATCATATAAGCATGAAGGAAAAACAGATTCATTACAATCGCCGCTGGCGGTTGCCGATACACTGGCGCAGTTGGCAGCAACCGCACTGGCAGGGTTAAAGGTATTGCCTGCCCGTAAACCTGGTTCCTTTTCAGAAATGGACCAGACGCTGGGCGATATTGAAGCATTTGCACATATCGGTAACTATTACGCAGCAAAAATGAAGGCCGCCTGTAAGCTGGCAGAATTTGATCAGTTTGGAAACGAAGCCGATCGCACAGCATCCATTGCTTACCTGGAAGAAGCAAAAAAACACTGGCTGCTTTATTCCGCGGTATACAATTCGTTGTACAAGCCAGCATTGTATAACCGTGTTGGATATGTAGATATTCCGGCACTGATAAAAAAAGTGGAGGCAGATATCACAATTGCAAGAGAATGGAAGCAGGGCACCATTAAATACCAGGTAAAAAATACAACCGAAAGTCCGTTCAGAAAATGATGAATTGAAACACGTAAAAAAATCAGTTTACGCAGGTCAGGAACTTCAGTTAATTTTAAACAACGGGATGACCGGGTGTAATCTATGGTTCAGTGATAAATGATTTTGAAACGCTGGTTTTGTTTTTTTTAATAAGGAAATTAATAGCGAGTTAAAAAATAAGTAGTATGAAGGTGGCCCTTTTTATACCCTGTTATGTGAACCAATTTTACCCCAATGCGGCAAAAGCCAGCCTGCAATTGCTGCGAAAACTGGGAGTGGATGTTGTGTATCCTTCCAAACAAACCTGTTGCGGACAGCCAATGGCAAATGCAGGGTTCGAATATCTTTCGCAGGAGTGTAATGATCTGTTTATAGAAAATTTTTCCGGGTTTGATTATATAGTGGCTCCCTCAGCCAGTTGTGTACTGCATGTAAAAGATCACCTCAAATCACATGATAGCCCCGGGCAGGCAGACACCATACGTACCCGCATTTATGAACTGGTAGAATTCTTAACAGATGTGTTGAAAGTGGATAAACTGGATGCTGTGTTCCCGCACAAAGTGGGGCTGCACCATAGTTGTCACGGATTGCGCGGGCTATACCTCTCGCAAATGAGCGAGCTGAATGAGGCACCATTTTCCAAGCCGCAAAAATTACTAAGTATGGTACGGGGGCTTGAACAGGTTTCACTGGACAGGCAGGATGAATGTTGTGGTTTTGGAGGCAGTTTTTGTGTATCAGAAGAAGCGGTATCCGTGAAAATGGGGAAGGACAGGATAACCGATCATACAAAACACGGAGCGGAATATATTACCTCTTCAGATCTTTCCTGTCTTATGCACCTGGAAGGAATTCTGCACCGCAATAAGAGTGTAGTTAAAATAATACACATTGCTGAAATCTTAAATGCTGAATTATGAAGCAGTCAAAGTCAAAAGATCATGCTGCACTGGCAGCGGCATTTATTAAAGATGAAGAAAGGGTAGACTGGCACGATGGCGCGCTTTGGTTTATCAGGCAGAAGCGCGATATTGCTTCAAAGCAAATTCCCGAATGGGAGCAATTACGGGAGGCCGCCTCTGCTATTAAAAGCAATGTAATATCAAACCTGCACGATTACCTGTTGCAATTTGAAGCCAACCTTACCAGGAACGGTGTTACTGTTCATTGGGCAGCAAATGCAGATGAGCACAATGCCATTGTATACAGTATTTTAAAGGCAAAGGAAATTACGCAAATGGTAAAAAGTAAGTCGATGCTTACTGAAGAATGCCAGTTGAACGAATACCTGGAAGAGCGGGGTATTGAGGTTATTAATTCTGATCTGGGCGAATACATACAGCAAATAGACAAAGAACCGCCCAGCCATATCGTGCTGCCCTGTATACATAAAAGAAAGGAAGAGATAGGCGAATTGTTTCACGAGCACCTGGGAACAGAAAAAGGTTTGTCTGATCCCACCCAGCTAACCAGGGTAGCACGAAAGCATTTGCGCAATGTTTTCATGACCAGAAGGGCCGCCCTGACCGGTGTAAATTTTGCAGTTGCTGAAACGGGCGAGTACATCGTTTGCACCAATGAAGGCAATGCGGATATGGGTGCACATTTATCGGAAGTGCAGATTGCATCCATGGGTCTTGAAAAATTAATCCCTCAAAAAAAACACCTCTCCATATTTTTACGATTGCTGGCAAGAAGCGCTACCGGTCAGCCGATTACTATTTATTCAAGTCATTATAAAAAACCACGACCGGGGCAGGAAATGCATTTGATACTGGTAGATGCCGGCAGAACAAAACAGCTGGGCCGTATTGATTTCAGGGATTCCTTGAAATGCATTAAATGTGGCAGTTGCATGAACACCTGCCCGGTATATAGAAAAAGCGGTGGCCTTAGTTATCACAATACCATCTCGGGTCCCATTGGCGCCATACTGGCACCCAACCTGGATATGAAAAAGCATGCCGACCTGCCGTTTGCCTCTACGCTTTGCGGTTCATGTTCCAATGTTTGCCCGGTAAAAATCAATATACATGGACAATTGTACAAATGGCGGCAGGAAATAGTAAAAGAAGGTTATGCAGCCAATACAAAAGCATTGGGCATGAAAGCAATGGCCTGGACATTGTCATCGCCGGGAAATTTTACCAACGCGGGCAATGCAGGGCGGTGGTTTATGCACAATATTCCATTTGTGGTAAAGAACAGGTTCAACCCCTGGTATAAACAACGCGAAATGCCTGAAGGTCCAAAAGAATCATTTGCGGCCTGGTATGCCAGGAGCGAAAAAAAGTAACAGCAGTAAAGGAAGGTTATTATCAATAATGTAATCGTTTTGTAAATATAAAAATATGAACACCAGGGAAAAAATATTGGAAGCCGTTTTAAAAAACCAGCCTGCTGCAACCGCGCTACCCGATATTACAATGTTTAAGGGAGACGGCTCCGGGCTGGTGGAAAGGTACATGGCTGTGTTTGCAGCCATTGGCGGCACCGTGCACCTGGTTGAAACAGCGGGGGAGGTGAAAGAACTGCTGGCCGAAAACTTTGATCTTTCCAGGCGTATTGTAACAACATTGCCAGAATTGGATGGTTTTGCCGAATTAATAACTGCTGCGGTTGACCCGCATCGTTATGATGATGCAGAACTGGCTATTATAAGCGGCGATTTCTGTGTGGCTGAGAATGGAGCTGTATGGCTTACGGAAGAACTGATGGGACAACGCATTATTCCCTATATCTGTCAGCACCTGGCTGTTATTGTTCGCGCAGCAGATATTGTGCCCACGCTGCACGAAGCCTATGACAGGATTGGCACAGCCGATTATGGTTTTAGCGGTTTTATTGGAGGCCCTTCAAAAACGGCCGATATAGAGCAGGCCCTGGTATTGGGTGCGCACGGCCCCTTAACCATGACGGTTTTCATTATGAAATAACCAGAACATAATACAGCTGTCTGGCAAAAATCAGTACTTTCCTTCTTTATTTTTTAAAAGCGGAATTTTGATTTTCCGGGGCTGCCTTTTTTCTGTCCGTTTATCCGCTGGGACTAGAGAAACTGCGCTGCCGGAATAATTATTCATCAAAAAAATTAATAAGATGATCAGGATGGTTGTTTTTGACATGGCTGGTACAACGGTCAACGAAAATAATATAGTGTATAAAACGCTGCAGAAGGCTATTAATGAGAAGGGTTTTGATTTTACGATGGATGAAGTGTTGCAGGAAGGTGCCGGAAAAGAAAAATTACAGGCCATTAAAAGCATTTTAAATGTTTTTGCAGAGAAAGACGACGAAGATCTTGCCACGGAAATATATAAACGCTTTATAGTGTTGCTGGAAAAAGCGTATAATACGGAAACGATTTTGCCGCAGGACAATGCGCTTGACTTATTTCGCGGGCTAAAACAAAAAAATATCCTGGTTGTTTTAAATACAGGATATAACAACAAAACGGCAGAATCGCTGATTGACAAACTGGGCTGGAGAAAGGGCACCGATTTTGATGACCTGGTTACCGCGAACGATGTAGATAAAAACCGGCCTAACCCGGATATGATCTGGCTGGCCATGAAACGTTTTAATATTACTGAAGCAACGGAAGTTGCAAAAGTAGGTGATTCAATTATTGACATTGAAGAAGGGAAAAATGCCGGCTGCCGTCTTAGTATTGGCATTACAACAGGTGCCCATACATTTAAACAACTTACAACGGCAAAGCCTGATTACATTATCAATAACCTGATGGAACTGCTGCCGCTATTGCAGCAGTAATCATCGGCCAGCGTGTTTCAGGCTTTAAAAAAAGATAGTTAGTAGTATATATCGTTAAAAACCACTTTTTGTAAACGCGGAAATACCTTCCACCAGCACATCAAGGTTTTTTGTAGTGGTATAGACATTGGGTGTTACCCTTACGCCATGAATATTTTCCCATTCAATGCCTACAGTATGTATTTTATATTTGTCCATCAGGAAGCTGCTTAGTTCGCCGGGTTTTTTTCCTTCTACCAATACAGAACCAATGGCACAGCTAAAACCCTGCTTCATGGGTGTATTAATTCTTATTTTGGGAATGTCCTTTATACGGTTTATCCAGTAGTTCTTCAGGTAAAATAAACGTTCTTCCTTTCTTTTGCTGCCAATCATTTCATGAAACTCTATTGCTTTGCCAATGGCCTGTTCAATAAAGAACGGACGTGTGCCCAGGTTTTCAAATTTGCGTATGTCCCCGCTTTTTGCATCGCCGGCAGCAAAAAGTGGATAAACATTTTTAATCTTTTCTTTTTTCACATACAGCATTCCACTGCCTATACAGGCGCCCAGCCATTTGTGCAGGCTGGTTCCAAAATAATCTGCGCCCAGTTCCGGAATGGTAAAATCAAAATGCGCGAAACTATGCGCGCCGTCAACCAATACATCAATGCCTCTTGCGTGTGCAGCATCGGCAATTTTTCTGACGGGAATAATTTGTCCGTTCCAGTTAATGATATGTGTAACTTGTACTACCTTGGTTTTAGGTGTAAATGCCATGGTGTACTGTCCGGACATGTATTCATTGTCTTCGCTGGGCAGATCAAGGTTCACCCAAACCAATTTAATGCCATCGCGCTGCTCGCGCTGTTTCCATGCATTAATCGTATTGGGATAATCTTGTTTGGTAAGTACTACTTCGTCGCCGGGTTTCAGATCCAAACCAAAAATTACGGTTTCCAGTGCTTCTGATGCGTTGCGTTGAATAGCAATTTCTTCACTGCCTGTCCCTGCCAGCCTGGCAAGATTTTTTCTCAACGGCTCGCGGCCCTGGTCCAGTATCTGCCACATATAATAGCTGGGCGCCTCGCTGCAGTAGTCGTGGTATCGTTTCATGGCATCCTGCACTGTTTTGGGAGAGGGAGATACCCCGCCATTATTAAGGTTAATTAATGCGGGGGAAACCGTATAGGATTGCTGAATATAATACCAAAAATCTTCATCGCTGGCCAGTTGATCCGGTGGTGTACCTGCAGCACCGTTCAGGGCTTTGTGCAGGTTGCGGCTCCAGGCAGGTTGCGTAATAGATGCCAATAAAGCAGTAGCGGAAAAAGCACTGGCTTTGCTGATAAAAGAACGCCGGTTAAAAGCAGTCATGGTTAATGGTTGAATTTGACAAAACAGGATGATTGAAAGAAAGTTAAGAAATAATTTCCAAAAAAGCCCGCCAGGAGCTAATTATCTCCTGAAATGCTTTGAAAAAACTGCCCGAAGATGCGGGAATTTGTGATAAAAATTTTTCGATTTAAAATAATTAGTAGCAAAAAAATCATATGTTTATTGCAGAAGCAGTAATAAAATCCACAGGCTATCAGACTAACCACATAAACGGATACAGCTTTTACAACATGTACTAAATAATTGTAGCTGTAGTTGACTTGCCAAAAAATTAATTGTCGTCTTTTTTTGACGGGATGGACACATTTATAAAATCGCCGGGCTTCGAAATTGTAGCCCCGGTGGGTTATCTTCAAACAGAGGACCTGCTATTTTTACAGATGGATGTTCTTTACAAACGGAAGCAGAAATAAAAATGAAAGCATTTTTTAAGACATTGGGAATTTTTTATTTTTCCGTTCTTTTCTATCTCTTTTTTCTTGCCAGAAGAAGGCCGCGGCCTACATTCTATAAAAAGATACTGCCGCATAATATAATGCCTTTCAGAAATAAATTCCACGACCTGATGTCCTATCACAGCATGTCTGCCTATGAAAGGTGGAACTTTTGTACAGACCTGTTTGGGAACATTATTTTATTCATTCCGGTGCCTTTTTTCCTGGCTATGGTTTTTAATATCAAAAGTCCGGTAAAATTGCTTTTTACAACATTGTGTATCAGTACGGCTGTAGAAATCAGCCAGTATGTTTTAAGTATAGGTGTTGCCGATATTGATGATATCATTTTAAACATGGCAGGTGCCGGTGCGGGCATGGCTGCGGTTAAATTGCTAAAGGGCTCCAGGTTGCCTTACCAGTTCAGCGCAGGAAAGAACCTGTATAAATGAAGTATTAAAAGCAGCCCATAACGGAATCCATCGCAGGTCGCTCATGGCATCGAACATACAATACATTCCATTGACCGGATTGCACCAGGCAATTCAAACTGTTGTACCGGATAAAATGGTACTTATTTTTTTTAGCAAATGGTCCATTTCAAAAGGCTTGGCTATAAAATCGCGGGCCTGGTATTCTTCTGTAATTTCATTTATTCTTGAATTGGCGGAAAGAAATACTACCGGGATATTTTTTGTGCGTTCATTTTCTTTTAGCTGTTTGCATATATCGCGTCCGTCTATCCCAGACATCCATATATCAAGCAATATCAGGTCGGGCAAACCGGCGGGGCAGTTAAAGATATCATTGGCATTGGTGCTTGCATAGGTTTCATAGCCTGCCATTTTCAGCATAAGGCTTAAAATTTCCAGTATATCCGGGTCGTCATCTGAAATAAATATTTTTTTCACTATAAACCTGTTTAATTTGGTTAAACGATGGGCAGTTCGAAATTGAAGGTTGAGCCGTTGCCCTGAACGCTGTCAACTCCAATACTACCCTTGTGGCGTTTTATTATCTCAGCTGAGATATAAAGTCCAAGTCCAAGGCCTGCATACGTATTTTCTTTTTCGCCATTAACCCGGAAAAATCTTTCAAAAATTTTGGCTTGCTGATCTTTGGGAATGCCGAGGCCAAAATCCTGTACAAACAATTGTATCCGGTCTTTTTTATGCAGTGTTTTTATTTTAATGACTGCCTCCCTGGGTGAATACTTGGCGGCATTATCAATAAAGTTGGTTATCACCTGTCCAATCTTATTCCGGTCTCCGGCAATGGTACAGGTTGCTGCCAGTTCACACTCCAGCGGATGTTTGGTTATCCGCTCTGTTTCCTCAATAATTTCACGCACCAAATCGTTGAAATCAAATTTTTCTTCGTGGTAGCGCAGTTGTCCGTTTTCTATTTTTTTTACATCCAGCAGATCACTGATAAGGTTGGTCAATTTATTTATCTGCACATCAGCTTTCGTAAGCAAATCGGCGGCATTGCTGTTTCCTTCCTGCTGAAAATTGTAACGCAGCAATTGTACATAACCTTTGATACTGGTAACGGGTGTTTTCAGCTCGTGACTGGCAATGGAAATGAATTCATCTTTTTTTTCCAGCGCTCTTTTTTGTTCGTCAATATCGGTGCTGATGCCAAACCAGGCTACAATAACATTGTCATCATTCCTGAAAGGCAGGGCCTGACTGAAATGCCAGCGGTATTCTCCGTGGCCGTCTTTAAGCCGGTGCACCATCTCGAAGGCGCTGCCTGTAGTAACGGCTTTATCCCATAAAACGGTAAAATCATTTATTTCGTCAGGGTGTATAAACAGGCTGAACTCATTATTTACCTGCACATAATCTTTTCCGGTAAAGTCGAACCATCGTTTGTTAAAATAATCCATTTTGCCGTCCTGAAGTGCGGTCCATACAATGGCTGGTATATTGTCTGCCAGAAATTTAAAATGCTCCCTGCTTTTGTATAGTTCTTCTGTTCTTTCCCTTACTGTTTGTTCCAGCTCATCATTCAGCTTTTTGGTAATCAGTTGTGCTTGTTCAAGCTGTATATTTTTTTGTCTTAATTCCTCCTGGGTTTCTTTTTGAAAGGAAAGATCTGTTACAATAATGCTCATGGCCGGTCCGCCATCTATCTCCATGGTGTTTAGCGAAAGCAATACAGGAACAGGTTTTTTATTTTTCCCCGGAAAAATAATTTCAGCTTTCCGCTCTTCTGTCCAGGCCATTTCAATGAGCCTGGAAATGGATTTTTTATAATTTGTTGGTATAAAATGTTCAAAGGGCTGGCCCAGAACTTTGGTCAGCGGCAGCTGCAGCATATTCGCAAAACTGGTATTGCAATACAGAATAATACCTTCGCGGCTGATGGTTACTGCCCCTTCCATCATTTTTTCAATAAAAATCCGGTATGTCTGGTCCGCGCTTTTTAGGGTATAGACTTCGTGGGCATTGTTGTTTTTAACAATAAATGCATCTACTTCACCCCGCCGGATGGCGTCTATGGTTTCCTGGGCCTCATTGAGCAATAATTTCAATTCCCTGATTTGAGTAATTAATTCCCCATATGTGGTTTTAATTTGCATTTCCTTCAAAATGTATTTTTGATGTCGGATAGTTCCAGGCCTTCCAGTACCTTACTGGTGTTGGACATATTTCCAACCAGCCGTTTTGCGGGCAGGGGAAAAAGTTTTACCAGCAGCGGTAAGGCAACCAGTTGTTCTGTTTTTGCTATCTGCGGTTCCTGGTAAATGTCAATAATTTCAAGGTTGTACCTGTGTGTCAGGTATTTTTCACAAATAGACTTTATATTGTTAACGGCTTTGATAGAGTTGGGAGAAGCGCCGGTTATATACAGTTTCAGCAAATAGGCTGGCTTTATTTCTGTGTTGTTTTCTTCCATTGATTTTTTTTGCCGTACCGTATGGTACTCAGTTAGGAGTTACCGGCACAATATTCAGACCAACTAAAACTTTTTCTTCATTAGACAGATCGCCGATAATCTTTCTGATGGGTTCAGGAACCTTTCTTACCAGTGTAGGTATAGCAAAAATCTGGTCGCCTTCGGCCAACTGGGGTTTTTCCAGGAGGTCAATTACCTCAATCTGGTACTTGCCCTGCAGATGCGTTTCGCAATATTTCTTCAGGTTTTTTAAAGCCGTAACAGATTTTGGCGTTTTCCCGGCTACATATAACCGCAATTCCCATGTCTGTTCATTTTCCATTTATTTTCCTTTGTTTTTTTTGTTGTTATTCAGCGACACATACTGTTCGTTTCTTGTGCTGTCGCGCAGGCGTATCAACTCTTTGCGATTCGCCTCCAGTACGTCTTTTTTTAATTGGCCCTCTACGGACTGGTAGTTTAGTTCTTCCTTCAGCGAGTCAAACTCTGAAGTAAGTGTGCGGATTCTAAATTGCAGTTCCTGAGCCCTTCTTTCAATCTCTTTGTCTTTTCTTATCAGACTGTGTTTTAACAGAATTTCTTCCGTTTTTTTCTGCAATTTGTGCGCTTCCCTGGCAGAACCCGTAAGCACACCTTCGGGCGAAAGGTAAACGTCTTCCAGGTGAAGCCCTCTTTCTGTAATCATAAACTCCCTTACCTGGTTGGAGTGTTTCATGCCGCGCGATTTCATAATATACAGACCCCTGTTGCGTTCTCCATTCAGTTCAATATCGCGTACCTGTAACCAGGCATCCACCAGCGATGATACCGATTCGTCTGTCTGTTCCTTTATAAGGGTGTTAAGTGTCAGAGCGGTAAATACAACAGTTATCTGCTGGGTTTGTAAAAAATCGATCAGCCTGGTAAGTATGGAAGTAATCTCGCTGGCCGATCCCACCGTTATCAGGTTGGTTATGGGGTCGATAACAACCGTGTCGGGTTTAAAATCTTTAATCAGTTTGTGCATTACCACCAGGTGCATCTCCAGTCCGTACGTTGAGGGCCTGGAGGATTGGAATTTAAGCAGTCCCTTTTTTATACAGGGCGTCATGTCAAGACCTATCGATCGCAGGTTTCTTATTATTTGTTCCGGCGATTCCTCAAAGGCAAAATAGATACAGCGTTCGCCTCTTTTGCAACTTTCATAAGCAAAACTGCCTGCAATGCTGGTTTTGCCCGTGCCCGACGTGCCTGAGACCAGGATGCTGCTACCTTTGTAAAAGCCTTTTCCCTCCAGCATATCATCCAGTGTTGGTATGCCCGATGAAACCCTTGCTGAGGAAACTTTTGCTGCCAGCCGAAGCGAGGTCACCGGCAATACCGAAATGCCATCTTCATCAATCAAAAAAGGATATTCATTGGCGCCGTGGACGGAGCCGCGGTATTTAATAATCCGAAGGCGGCGGGTAGAAATCTGGTTGGTAACACGGTTATCCAGCAATATAACACAGTCAGATACATACTCTTCCAGTCCTTCGCGTGTCAGCGTGCCTTCGCCTTTTTCGCCGGTGATAACGGCGGTTACCTTTTTTTCTTTCAGCCACTGAAAAAGCCTTCTCAGTTCTGCACGTAATATTCCTTTGTCACTCAATCCTAAAAAAAGATTTTCTATCGTGTCAAGAACCACCCGTTTGGCGCCAATGGCATCAATGGCATGACTCAGGCGTACAAAAAGCCCATCCAGATCATATTCACCGGTTTCTGCAATTTCACTGCGGTCTATATGTACATAGTCAATGCGCAGTTTATTCTCCACCATCAGCTTTTTGAGATCAAAACCAAGCGAGGCTACATTCATTGAAAGCTCTTCTGCTTTTTCTTCAAAAGCTATAAAAACGCCGGGTTCATTAAATAAGGTTATACCCTTTACAATAAATTCTATTGAAAACAGCGTTTTGCCGGAGCCAGCCTCACCGCAAACTAACGATGGCCTGCCTGCAGGAAGGCCACCCTGGGTAATTTCGTCAAAGCCGGCTATGCCCGTTGCAGTTTTGGGCAATGTTTTTTTTGACGGGGTAATATTTTTGTTTGTCCCTTTTGCCATACTACGATTGTTCAGGGGTTAAATAATACAGGGTAGGTAACGATTTCCCTACTAAAATCCCGTGCCAGAAATTAGTAGCCATTGCACGGGGCGATAAGCCCTATAAAAAAATTGTGCCGGATTTTAAACTGGATTACCAGGATTTGTGAGATTATTATGGCTGCAGATTTGCCATTTTGCTGCGGGTTCATTATGAAGAGAAATACGCCGGGCTGTATTATAAAACTATTACCCGCCCGCTAATGCTCTTCCCTGAAGTATATTTTGTAATATTTTCTTCCATCGGGTTCCTGTCCCTGTTCAATCAGGTCGCGGTTGCCATGGATATAGATATGAAAATTTTTATCCAGCTTAAGTACGCTCTTAAAAACCCTTGCCTGTTTTTTTACCGCATTATTGCTGATAGAAAACGAATCATCTATGGGGGCATCCATTTCCAGCCCGTATTCCTCTTTGTATGCCTTAAAAAGTGCCGCGCCTTTGGGGTTGTCTATTACAACATTTGAAAATTCATCCAAATCAAATTGTTCATTTTCTTTGAAATAGCGGATGGATCGGTTAAGCAAATCTATTTTATCAGCTTTTGAGATATCAAAGTCCTCATCCATTTTTTGTGTAACAAAATGCTTATAGGCGCTCAATACATTGTGTGTCTGGCTGTAATTATCATTGCGCACTTTTACCTGCAGGAATTCATCCGTCCAATAAATGGCTTCGGAGCGGTTGGTCTGGTCTGTAATAGCAACTTTGTATCCCTCTTCTTTTTCTGTATTGAAGATAATGCAGCCCTTGTCCAGTTTTTTTATGTTCACAGCATCCTCCGCATAACTTAGCTGAAAGTTTTTGCCTTCCTGTACAACTTTTAAGAATGGCTCTTTGGATTCTGATTTAAAAATGCCGATTGCATTGTGCAGTTCGCCTTCCAGTTGTAATTGCTTAAAATAACAAACATACAGTTCGCCGGATTTTATTTTTGCATGCCCGGCAATATCATACAACTGTTTGGCTATTTGCCGGCTGTTTGAATGAAATGATGCAGGTTGTTCAAAAATAAGTGAGGCAAAATGAAATATTTCATTCAATGGCAGGTCGCCTGTAGGGTGTGAAAGCCGGTAGATTTCATTTGTCTTCTCAAATGGCTGAACAAAGTATTGCATCAGTAAACGGGTCAGCATGTCATCTGTAACCGGCAGTTCCTCTTCAGACAATATTAGCGGTTCTTCCAGCAATTTATTGCCGACCTTATGTATAGAAAGATGTGCGAACGATGCTTCAAAAAAAGAGACCATGTATGGTATAGTTGAATGGGAATAAAAAGAAACGATGATTTAGTCAAAGAAAAGCATTTAAAGGCAATCGGGATTGAGTAAGCCTGTTTCTTATTGACAATTACAAGCTCTGCACTACCTGCATGATGTCATTTCTTCCCCAGTGGTCAATGTATTTTCCATCTTTTAACCGAACAAAATCCATTACATTAATGGCAACTGTTTTGCCGGTGGCTGCTTTACCCATCAATTGTCCGAGGTGTGTACCGTAAATGGTTTTTCTTGTTGCTACCAAATCGCCTTCTGCTACCTGGTCATGAATTTCAATATGTATATCAGGAAGGCCTTTGTGCATGGCTGCAACAAAGTTTATTAAGCCGGTTACGTCTTTTGGAAAATTGGTTGCTGCAGTATGATTGGTAAAGCCTTCAGCGACGATTTCTTTTAATACTTCCGTGTTGCCGGCTTCTAAAAATTCTTTGTTGAAGCGAAGCACCACCTTTTTATTTTCTTCTGCTAATGTGTTCATATTATATGATTCAATTGGTTGGACAAACTAGTGTAGCATCAAAACACGCTTCCTGTTGCGGAGATTATTCTATGGTGATGCAATCTGCTGCTGCTTTTGCTTTTTTGCGCAGTTCACCGGTATCTGCATGAGGCGTGCCATACGCAAGCGCAACCGCCATTCTGCGATATGGCCGCGTGCCGGGCTTTCCAAAAATGCGCAGATCTGTATTACTTTGGTCCAGCGCTTTTTCTATGCCGGTAATGGTAAAACGGTCGGATGTCTTATTGGCCAGCACTACGGCACTTGCGCCGGCGCGTTCCAATTTTATTTCCGGTATGGGCAAACCCAGTATAGCCCTTGCATGCAATTCAAACTCTGATAAATTTTGGGTGCCTGCCAATGTAACCATACCAGTATCGTGCGGGCGGGGACTGAGTTCAGAAAAATACACGCCCTTGTCCGTTAGAAAAAATTCAACGCCCCACAAACCGGCACCCGTTAAAGCGTTGGTAACTTTTTTTGCCATTGTGCAGGCATCAGTATAGTCTTTTTCGCTGATGGCAACGGGTTGCCAGCTTTCCTGGTAGTCGCCACGTTCCTGCCGGTGACCGATTGGCGGGCAAAACAGGGTGTCACCATTTTTTTGTGTAACCGTAAGTAAAGTGATTTCTGTATGGAACGAAATAAATGCTTCAATGATTACTTCTTTTATGTCTCCCCGCGAGTTATTGATCGCATACTCCCATACCTGTTGCCGATCGGCGGCATTTTTTAATACAGACTGTCCTTTGCCGCTGGATGACATAAGCGGTTTTACCACGCAGGGTAAACCAATTTCATTGACAGCTTTTGTAAATTCAGCAAAGCTGGTGGCGTAAAAATATTGAGCAGTTTGTAAACCCAGTTCTTTGCTGGCCAGGTCGCGGATCAGTTTCCGGTTCATGGTAAAATTGGCGGCCCTGGCACTGGGTACTACCTGTATTTGCTGTTGTTCGTAGCTATAAAATTTTTCGGTGCGGATGGCTTCAATTTCGGGCACAATCAAATCGGGTTTATTCCTGGCCACAACCGCATCCAGTTGCTCCCCGTCCAGCATATCAATTACTTCAAAACCATCTGCCACCTGCATGGCGGGCGCGCCGGCATAACTGTCAACTGCTATAACTGTTTGCCCGAGGCGTTTCAGGGCAATCACCAGCTCTTTGCCCAGTTCTCCGCTACCCAGCAATAATATTTTTTTATGCATGGCGCAAGGTAAATAAATTGTAAAAAAGCGGAGTATTCATTTTTCTTAAGGCGTTGTTCTGTAAAAGCAAATGGCATGTACCTGCTGCCACCCGACCTGACGTGCCAGTTTGATACCTCAGGTGTCATTAGCAACAGTCGCCCTGCAGTTCAGGTCAGTTGTTATCTTCCTTGTATTCTGTTTCCGGAATATCTTCCTTATCCCCCTTGCCCAGTTTTACCCTGGGATTTTCCTGTGTACCGGTAATGCGCATGGGAATTCCGATAATACCCAGCGGTGGAAGCCCCAGCCGCATTTTTATATTTAAACGTCCATCAAAACTGGTCTGGCCTTCTATGCGTGGCCTGAAGCCCGCTACCCTGAACTTAAATCTTTCAATGGTAATAATATTGTTTTTAATAGTGGTCTTAATATCCACTTTTGCAAGACTGGGGTTATTGATTGAATCCTTGCCTGTTTGCCGGCTTACGGCAGAAAACAATTTCATACCGTATACCTTTACATTCTTAACAGACAAAACACCGCCACCCTGCAGCGAGGGATAAACTGGGTGCATATTACCATCCAGGCTGCCTTTTAAATTATAGTCCAGCGATACAATTCCCTGTGCTTTCCCTGCAGATGTAGCCATATCATGAAATAGTTTTATTTCGTTGTACGCTTTCCTGATATCAAATTCTTTTGCCTGCAGGTGATAATCAAAAACTGCTTTTGCAGGAGTAGTGCTGCTGTAGTCCGCATCCATCAGTACATCACAGCCAATAAGGTTAAACCCTGTTTGTTTTAATGAAAGTTTACCCTGCTTCATGGCAAGATTTCCCTTTGCATTTTCCAGTACCATTCCATTGTACGCAACTTTTTTTGCACTGGCGGCCAGCGTTAGATCCAGATTGGCCGGTATAATGATAACGCCTGCATCGGCAGGGGTTATATGCGCCGCGGTGGTGGTAATCACGGCGGGCAGGCTGTCTTTTTTTGGAGGGGCGAATGCCATAAACTCGTCTGCATTGATATAATTGGCGCTCAGGTTAAAACTGCCCTTTAATACCGCATTATCTGTCAGCGCATAGTCAATTACATTTTGCATATAACCGTCCATTCTGAAATCTGACTGCCCATAGGCAGCTAAAAAATTTGCAAACCACATTTTATCCTGCCGGAATGTAAAAAGCCCTTCCCTGATAAGAAATGCCTGGGGGAAGTATTCAGTAGCGGTTTGCAGGTTCCTGACCTGTAATGTTCCCTGGTTGTGTAACTGGTTATAACGGCCATGCGTAGCGTCGCTTTGTCTTCCCTGCAAAGACAAATCTGCTTTTATAAAACCACTCACATCGATCCCCTTTCTTGAAAACACTTTGTAGATCCTCGCTATGTCCAGTTCGCCATTGGCTGTAATGGCGTAGATAATATCTTCAAAATTCTGCAGGGAGGCTTTTACGCGGAACGGTTTGTCTTCAAAACTAAAAGAAGCAGGTTCTATGTTGAGTTGAAGATCTCTTAGTGTGCCATGGGTATCTGTTGCTTTTGCTGTAACCTGGATATTGTTAACCGGGTTAGGATAATAGCTTGTCTTAATTGATCCATTTTGCAGCGTGATATGGGCGGTTGTGGCGGGAAATGTCTTTTTTACCTCATCATATTTACCTTTTGCATTGATATCAAATTTCAACAAACCCGCAAGTTCCAGTCCTTCAACGGGGTAGATTTTTTTTATATCGGCCAGGTCAATATTGGCCTGTACACTGGCATCTGCCTCTTTGTTTTGCAGGCTGCTTACAGTGGCATGGCCTTTTATAAAATTATTGAGCGCCGTTGCCGAAAGCCCGGTAATGCTAAATCCGGTATGCCGGTAGTCTTTATCGGGGCAGGCGGTACTTACGTTAAAATTGATATTGCTAACAGCCTGTGGCAGTGAATCGTATTTGAAATAGCCATCCTTTACAATGGCCTGCAGGTTAAAGGAGGGAATGCTTTGCAAAATATTTTCATGGCGCAGGCTATTGGGGTTGGGGCCTGTTGCATATACACCTTCGGCCTCCAGGTGCAGACTGGCTTTTCCCTTAAGATCTATATGGGGAAATCCAAAAGCCTTATCAAGTTTTTCCAGGTCTAATTCGGTATTTATTTTGGCGGCAACAAATGGTTGTTTAATACCCCTGGTAGTTACAACGGCGGCAAGATAGGCCTGGTCGATATTAAAAAAAATGGAATCAATTTTCATCAGCAGGCTGTCGCTGTTCAGGGCAGGCATTTTTGTATCCAGGTTCAAAAAAAGATTGGATACGGGCTGGGGCGCTCCCTCATATTTAATGTACCCATCTCTTATTTTCATAGTAAGAGCGAGATCGGGCATTGTATTGGCAGAAGCGATATACTGGCCCTTAAGCGTTAACAACAAATCACTGGTGCCCTTTATTTTCGCCTGCTGTTGCCAGCTGACGTATTGGGGAGGCAAAGCGGAGATGAAATCGGCAAGCTCACTTTTTTCGGAGGTAACAGTAAAGTCAATGTCGTAACCATTTTTCAGGAAGTCGAGTTTTCCGCTGAACGATACGGGCAGGCGATTGATAACAAGGCTATTTTTTTGGAAAAAGAAGGCCAGCGAGTTGGTGTTGATCTTTGTAATAAGGTCGGCATCGAATTTTTTATTCATCAAATAAGACTCATTGTTCATGTAAAAATCAAGTGAATCAATTTTTGCATGACTGTATAAGTCAAAAATTGCCTTACTCAGATCCCCGTTGCCACTATAATTAAATCCTTTTGCGTTGATGAGCAGCTGCACAGATTTATCATTATAAACGAGATGGCTGTTTTCAACAATTATTTTTTCAAGGCGCAGACCGGTACCACTGGTATCCGTATTACTGGCCGCCTTTTTTTTATCGTCAACATAAACATTATAATTGGCTTCCCCTTTCTCGTTAACCATTACATTCATCAAAGCATCGGAAATAAATATTTTATTGATACGGATACTTTTATCAAACACCAGGCTTTTCAGGTTTATACCCAACGCAATTTCACCTGCGGCCACCAGGGTGTCTTTTTTAAATGGTGCAGAACCCTTTAATGTAAAATCGTATAGCGTTACGGTAAGCGAAGGAAAATGTTTAAAAAAAGACAGGCGCACTTTTGAAAAATTCAATTCTCCGTCAAGGCTGCTATTGGTCCAGCTTTTTACTTTTTCAGCTACTGTACCCGGGAAAAGAATAGGGGTAAGAAAAAGCAGCAGCAATAAGCCTGCAACAGATAACCCTGTAATCTTAAGCCCTTTAATAATAAATCTCTTCATGGCCTAAAGATAAACAGCGCCAACAATTATTTCTAATTGCTGCCAACTGCCATACGTTAATTAATGTATATCAGGGCTGGTCCTGATATCCCAATTCACTTTACCTTGGTGTTCAGCCGCATATATTTTTCCGGCTTCCACCAATGTGTCAACGCGTAATGTATTTGGTGATTTTGAGATTGCGCGATTTACAGATTTCCTTTGATGTAAGCACCTGCAAATCACCAAATCTCAACATCCCAAAATCAGAAATATGGCTGATTTTGAGATTGCGCGATTTACAGATTTCTTTTGATGTAAGCACCTGCAAATCACTAAATCTCAACATCCCAAAATCAGAAATATGGCTGGTTTTGAGATTGCGCGCAATGGAATAAATGCTTTTTACAGAACAAATAATGCCTTATATTCGCTTGCTTTTTTTGTAACCTACTCAGAAACAACCCTGTTTATCCTTCCTGCCAATTACTGAAAATAACAATTGAAAAAGCTCATTTCTACTTTTTTGTATAAATTGATTTGTATCTTTGCAAAATGAATACAGATATCTATCAGCCGGGCAAAGATGATATAAATGATGGACTCAGTACGATTGAAAGAACTGTTCTCAGCGACTATAAATATGGTTTTGTAACCGATATAGAAGCAGATGAGGCCCCGATGGGGTTAAGTGAGGATACCATACGGTTTATATCGGCCAAAAAAAACGAACCAGCATGGATGCTGGAATGGCGTTTGAAAGCCTTCGCATACTGGCTTAAAATTGCAAAAGAAGAGCCCGCCTGGGCAAATATCAAGTTTCCCCCCATTAATTACCAGGATATTATCTATTATTCCGCGCCAAAGCAGAAAAAAGCGCTCGACAGTTTGGATCAGATTGATCCTGAACTAAGAAAGACTTTTGAGAAACTGGGCATCTCGCTCGACGAGCAGAAACGTCTTAGCGGGGTAGCCGTAGATGCGGTAATTGACAGTGTATCAATCGGTACCTCGTTTAAAACCCAACTGGCAGAACTGGGCATTATATTTTGCTCCATGAGTGAAGCCATCCAGGAACATCCCGCACTCATTCAAAAATACCTGAGCTCTGTTGTTCCGGTTACAGATAATTTTTATGCCGCGTTGAATGCAGCTGTGTTCAGCGACGGCTCTTTTTGTTATATACCCGAGGGTGTTCGTTGCCCCATGGAACTGTCTACCTATTTCCGCATCAATGCAGAAAATACCGGCCAGTTTGAAAGAACCCTTATTGTGGCCGAAGCAGGCAGCTATGTAAGTTACCTGGAGGGTTGTACCGCACCCATGCGCGATGAAAACCAGTTGCATGCAGCGGTGGTTGAACTGGTGGCAATGGATAATGCAGAAATAAAATACTCAACTGTTCAAAACTGGTATCCGGGAGACAAACAGGGCAGGGGTGGTATTTACAATTTTGTGACAAAACGTGGTATTTGCAGGGGCAACAATTCCAAGATTTCATGGACGCAGGTAGAAACAGGCTCTGCTATAACATGGAAATACCCCAGCGTAATACTGAAAGGCGACAATTCAACCGGTGAATTCTATTCTATTGCCGTTACCAATAATCACCAGCAGGCCGATACGGGTACCAAAATGATGCATATCGGAAAAAATACAAAAAGCCGCATTGTATCAAAAGGTATTTCGGCCGGTGTAAGCAATAATAGTTACCGCGGTTTGGTGCAGGTAGGTAAAAACGCCGCCAATGCCCGCAATTTTTCGCAGTGCGACTCTTTGCTATTGGGCGATAAATGTGGCGCACACACTTTCCCTTATATAGAAGTAAAGAACAATACAGCCGTGGTGGAACATGAAGCCACTACATCAAAAATAGGAGAGGACCAGATCTTTTACTGTAACCAGCGTGGCATTGATACGGAAACAGCAGTAGCGCTTATTATTAATGGTTTTGCAAAAGAGGTTATGAATCAGTTGCCCATGGAGTTTGCTGTAGAAGCACAAAAATTACTGGCCATTAGTTTGGAAGGAAGCGTTGGCTAAGAGCGTATTTAGTATTTGTATAGAGACCAGCCCCCGAAGGTGGCGATAAACAATAGCAATGGTGAAGCCCATTGAGAAAAAAAATAATAAAAACATGTTATCAATTCAGAATTTACATGCGGGCATTGAAGAGAAGCAGATTTTAAGAGGCATCAATCTTGAAATAAAGCCCGGAGAAGTACATGCTATTATGGGCCCGAATGGTTCCGGTAAAAGCACACTGGCTTCTGTACTGGCAGGCAAATCCAATTATACCGTTACAGATGGCACGGTAGAATTTCTGGGTAAGGATTTACTGGAGCTCTCTCCTGAAAAAAGAGCCGGCGAAGGATTGTTTCTTGGTTTTCAGTACCCGGTAGAAATACCAGGACTAAGCACTACCAATTTTATTAAAACAGCGGTGAATGAAATAAGAAAATACCGTGGTGAAGCGCCGTTGGATGCCGTATCATTTCTAAAGATGATGAAGGAAAAAATGGCGTTGATGAATATTGACCAGTCATTGCTTAGCCGCCCGCTGAACGAGGGTTTTTCAGGCGGTGAAAAAAAGCGCAATGAAATTTTCCAGATGGCCATGCTGCAGCCTAAACTGGCGATACTGGATGAAACAGATTCAGGTCTTGATATTGACGCCATCCGCATTGTGGCGGGAGGGGTAAACAAATTACGCAGCAAAGACAATGCAGTATTACTGGTTACGCATTACCAGCGCCTGCTTGATTATATCGTTCCAGATTTTGTGCATGTATTGTACAATGGCCGCATTGTAAGATCCGGCAGCAAGGAACTGGCATTTGAACTGGAAGAAAGAGGCTATGATTTTATTAAGAATGAAGTAAACGTAGGCGAGGAGGCATAGGAGAATGTCGTGCGGAGATCGCAGAGAAAAAGAGGGTAACAGCAAAATATATCGCTCAACCGGCCCATTTTCCCAGCCGGCGAAATTCAAAGTGTAGAAGCAAGAACTTAAAAAATACACAGCAAGCCAACCTCTTTTCCTCAGTTAGCTCTGTGCGAAAATAATAATAATACATGTTGCAGAGAATAAGTATGTATTTTCTTTTTCTCTGCGACCTCTGTGCGACAAAATTGAAAGATGGACACAACATACATTAAAGAACGTTTTGATCAGTTGCAGCAAACCGACAAAGGCAATGGCCTGGATACAATACGCCAGGATGCTTTTAATGCATTCAGCAAACTGGGTATCCCCACATCAAAGCATGAAGAATGGAAATATACCCGCATTGGTGGGTTATTCAACAAGACCTATCTTTTTGGGGAAACAGCAAAGCCGGGGTCTTTTGGCCAGGCGCAACTGGATGCCCTGCGTTTACCGGGTCATGAGCAGGCCAATGAACTGGTATTTGTAAATGGCATTTTTTCCTTTACATTATCTGTTGTACGCTCAAAGGCCCTGGTGGTACAACCCCTGGAAGACGCCGCAAAAAATGAATACGCCGCTATTGTATCCGCCAATCTTGGTCATAGCGGTAAATATTTAAAGGACGGCATCAACGCACTTAATACAGCCTTTGTACAGGGCGGTGTTTTTGTTCATGTAAAAAAAGGACAGGTACCGGAGCATCCCGTCTATATCTATCATATTTCGGATACAGAAAAAGGAAATGTTTTTTCGCAACCACGCAGCCTGGTGCATATTGGCGAGAATGCGCAGTTGCAGATAGTAGAGACTTTTTCTACCATTGGCACAGCAGAGAGTTTTACCAACCAGGTAATGGAAATAGTAGTAGAAAAGGATGCGTTGCTTGAGTTTTACAAAATTCAGAATGATGCGGCTACCACCAACCAGGTTAGTACTACGCATATCAGGCAAACGGGCAAGAGCTATACGCATATTGTAACCATTTCATTAAATGGCGGAATTGTACGGAACAACTTAAACGTGGTGCTGGAGGCGGCCTATTGCGAAGCGCATTTATACGGGTTATATTTCCAGCGCGGGCTTACGCATATCGACAACCACACGGTGGTAGATAACGTAAAGCCCAATTGCCTCAGCAACGAATTGTACAAAGGCGTAATGAATGATAAGTCTTCTGCGGTGTTCAACGGAAAAATATTTGTACAGCCCGATGCCCAGAAAACAAATGCCTACCAGTCCAATAAAAATATCCTGCTGTCTGCAGATGCCAGTGTAAACACAAAGCCGCAACTGGAGATTTTTGCAGATGATGTAAAATGCTCACATGGTTGTACCATTGGGCAACTGGATGAAGAAGGGCTGTTCTACCTGCAATCGCGTGGCATTAATGAAACCATTGCCAAATCTTTACTGGTACATGCATTTGCCATTGACATACTGGAGCATGTAAAACCCGTGCAGATACGTGACTATGTAAATAAATTAATTTCTGAACGCTTAGAATTTGATATAGCATGACAAGCTCTGCAGCCATACAAAAAGGTCTTGATATACACGCCATAAGGCAGCAATTCCCTGTGTTAAACAGGCTGGTGAAGGGAAAGCCATTGATATATTTTGACAATGCAGCAACTTCTCAAAAACCACAGGTGGTGATTGACGCGCTGGTGGAATATTACAGCGGGTTCAATGCAAATATTCACCGTGGTATTCACACCCTGGCCGAAGAGGCCACCGCAGCGTTTGAAGCTACCCGCGATACAGTGAAACAATTTATTAACGCAGGGGCCAGAGAAGAAATTATTTTTACGCGCGGTACCACCGAAAGCATCAACCTGGTGGCTTACACCTGGGGTAGGCAGAACATAGGGGCGGGAGATGAGATCATTATCTCAACCATGGAACATCATTCCAATATTGTGCCCTGGCAGATGCTGTGCGAAGAAAAAGGAGCTGTGCTGAAGGTAATTCCCATTAATGATGAAGGCGAATTACTGATGGACGAATATAAAAAGTTGTTAAGTCCAAAGACAAAACTGGTTTCCGTGGTTCATGTATCCAATGCATTGGGTACCGTTAACCCGGTTAAACAAATAACAGAGCTGGCACATGCAGCGGGTGCTATCGTGTTGATAGATGGCGCCCAGTCATCGGTGCACCTGGATATTGACGTGCAAAAGATAGATGCCGATTTTTTTGCCTTTTCATCTCATAAATTATACGGAGCAACCGGTGCAGGGGTATTGTATGGCAAAAGGTCCTTGCTGGAAAGCATGCCGCCATTCCAGGGTGGTGGAGAAATGATCAGGGAAGTAACATTTGGCAAAACAACGTATGCCGATCTGCCTTATAAATTTGAAGCCGGTACACCTAATATAGCCGATACGGTTGTACTAAAGACAGCTATTGAGTTTATTAATAAGATCGGAAAGGATAAAATCCGGCAGCACGAAAATGAATTGCTGAAATATGCAACAACGCAGTTAGAGCAAATACCCGGTTTGCAAATTATAGGAAGGGCAAAGGAAAAAGTGAGTCTTATCTCTTTTGTGATTGATAAAATTCACCCGCAGGATATTGGCATTTTGCTGGATAACCGTGGTGTTGCAGTAAGAACCGGGCATCATTGCGCACAGCCGTTGATGCAGCGCTGTGGCATTACCGGTACCACCCGGGCTTCTTTTGCTGTTTATAATACAAAAGAAGAAATTGATGAATTAATAACAGGCTTGCATAAAGTAATAAAAATGCTGGCATAATAAATGAATAGTCATAAAACAATAGCAGAAACGGAAGCCGAAATAGTAGACGATTTCAAATTACTCGAGTCGTGGGATGAGGATGCCAAATATGAATACATTATTGATATGGGCAAAAAGCTTCCGGATCTGGATGAGCAGTACAAACTGGAAGAAAATAAAATCAAAGGATGCCAGTCAACCGTTTGGCTGGTGGCCGACTATAAAGACGGAAAGATCAATTTTAGTGCAGACAGTAATTCGGTAATTGTAAAAGGTCTTATCAGTATGCTGATTCGTGTTTTATCTGGTCGAACGCCGGACGAGATTATTGCAGCAAAGCTTGAATTTATCAGTGAAATAGGAATGCGCAGCCACCTGGCACAAACCCGCTCAAATGGGTTGCTTGCAATGGTAAAGCAGATGAAGAATTACGCGCTGGCATATAAAATTAAAAACGCAGCAAAAGTGTAAGCTATGGAAAATGAAGCTTTAAAAGAGCAGGTGATAGCATGTTTGCAAAATATTTTTGATCCTGAAATACCGGTAAATATTTATGAGCTTGGACTTATCTATGAAATAGACATATTGCCGGTTAACAATGTGCAGATAGTGATGACACTTACTTCGCCGGCATGCCCGGCGGCGCAATCGATCCCTATTGAAGTAGATCAGAAAGTAAGGGCCATTGAAGGTGTAAATGATGTATATGTGTCGGTAACCTGGACACCCGCCTGGAACAAAAGCATGATGTCTGAAGCAGCACAGCTTGAATTGGGGTATATGTAAACGAGAATATCAACCATTATGAAAATAACCGCACAGGAAGAATACGGTCTCCGCATATTGATCCGGATTGCGGGCTGTAAGGATACAGCCGGGCTGAGCATTCCCCAATTAAGCGAAACAGAGGGATTGAGCAGCCACTATGTGGCCAAGCTGACACGGGTACTAAGAATGGGTGGTTTTATAAACAGTACGCCGGGTCTTAAAGGCGGCTATGTACTGGCAAGACCTGCAAAAGAAATTGGCATAAGGCCGGTATTAAAAGCATTGGGCGGTGTATTGTTCGACCAGGATTTTTGCGGCATGCATGCAGGCGCGTTGAAATTATGCACCAATTCGGTAGATTGTTCTGCCCGCTCGCTCTGGCAAATGATCCAGTTTAGTGTAGACCAGTTGCTGGATAAAATCACCCTGTACGATTTGGCCAATTCGGAAAATGAATCTTCGAAGACCTTACATTTCATGCTGGAACAAAGATGAAATATAAAACCCCGGCCTTGCAGTGACATAAATAACCTGCAGGTCCTGAATTTACAGGCACACGCCGCTGAATAGCCCTTTTATTGAAAAGTGGTTCTCTACACCAGGAACATTTCCTTTACAATTTTACCATCTTTTACTTCATACACACAAAGTTCAGTCATATCCATATGGCGGCTGTCTTCTTTCATGGTTACATCCATATGCATGGTGCATGAAAAGGAATTATTGGCAACCAATGGTTCAGAGACTTCCAGCTTGTGCGTCTCCTTCACCATCTTGTCGAACTTATGTCCTTTCTCAATAATGGCACTAAGACCTTTTGTTTCTTTTTCAAATGCAGGCGAGGCATAAGGTTCTATACTCACTACGTCTTTGCTGAATAATTCTTTCTGAGCAGTTTCAAACTTTCCCTGGCGGCAAAGTACTACCAGGCGGCCGGCGATTTCTTGTGTAGTCATAATAGTTGATTTTATAGTACAACGATATCAAGGTAAAATTTCAGCATAATTCATACCGGTTCTGCAGGCAGGAATTTTTTTCCCATGCAAAGGCAGGGCAGGATAAAATGATAAGGCGTCCAGCCAGCTCGCTGTGTAAGGATTTGCCGGGAGTATCCCCAAAAAGGGCTAAATGGACATATCGTTGTACGGTGTGGGCCCGCCATTATGGTCTTTTGACCAACAATTCCCAATTGAAGTTACCAACTGCGTAACGGCGTGAGCCCGGACACGAATGATCTGCTAAAAGCACCGAAGAATGTTAGCTGGCCATATCGTTGTATGGTGTCGGCGTGGTATCCTTGCTGTTTTTTAACGAAGGTTCCCTCAGTTTTACCGGGTTTTGTTTGTTGTTTCTTTTTCGCATCCACATATTCAATAATTCCACACCAAAAGAAAAAGCCATGGCAAAATAAATATAGGCCTTATCAATATGGCTGTGGTGCAGCGGCTCCAGCCCTTCAAAAAACAAACTAAAACCAACCATCAGCAAAAAAGCCAGGGCCAGCATTTTTAGTGTAGGATGTTTATGAATGAATACAGAGATTTTATCGGAGAAAAAAAACATGATGATCATGGCGATGATAACCGCTACAATCATCACTTTTACAATCTTGGCCAATCCTACAGCCGTAATAATACTGTCGAAAGAAAAAACCATATCGATAATGATTATTTGCCCTATGACAGATGCAAAAGAAGCAGGTTTTGTTTTTTCGTCCTGTCCGTGTTCATCGCCCTCCAGTTTCTCGTGAATTTCTTTTACCGTTTTATATAACAGGAAAATACCTCCTGCAAACATGATAACGTTGCGCAGGTTAAACGAAAAATGATTCTTGCCCCAGTTAAAACCAAACAATTCACTGCTGCCATTTTTCACCAGCCATCCAATACCCATCAGCAACAATATCCTTACGGCAATACCGGCAAACATCCATATACGGCGGGCATTGAGTTTTTGTTTGTCATTCAGCCTGCCCATTAGTATCGACACGAAAATTACATTATCAATACCCAGCACAATTTCCAGCACGGTAAGCGTGAGCAGACTTATCAATGCATCCACGGTAAATAATTCCTGCATAAGGTGATTCTTTTTAGACCGCAAAAATAGTTGAACTGCGATGAAATAATGTTTTTTTGCTGCCGTTGATAGAGCGGCATCTGTTATCATGTATCTGGAACAGTTTTAATAGTCAAGGGTTAACCCTGATAAAAAATAAGTACTATGTAAGATTTTTACGTAATCATTTTTAGTAATCCGAAACCCCGGCAACTATTTTAAACCCCAGAACCAGATGAAAACATTGTTTTTCTTTTTGCTGCTTACAGCAGCAGTAACAGCCCGTGCACAATTCAGTGATGCCGAAAGTATTAGCAGTGGCCGCCTTCGTTTGGGTGCCGGCTACGTACACGATTTTCCGGGTCTTTCGGGGTCAGCAGTACAGGTGCAATACAGTTTTCCTTTAAACGATTGGTTACAGGGTGGCATTGGTGCAAAGCATATTTCAACCAGTGGTTACCCGCGTACAAGCACGGTTCGTGAATATACAAAGGCAAATACGATTGATTTTGAATTGCTGCTGGTGCCCATGCATACAGAAAAGGCAGCCCTGAGGTTGGGCCTTGGCTATACTTTTTCTTTCTATACTATTCGCCGTTCTTACCCGGTGTATACAGAACATGAAAATGAAGCAACAACGGTAGCCTGGCCGGTAGTGGATACAAAAGGAAATGTGCATGGTGCACGAATGATAGGCGAATATGAATATTATTTTGGAAGCAGCATTTCTGCTGGGGCGCGGGTAGAACTGGCTAAAGCATATGGCTATGTGGTAATTGGCGGGCCATTTGTAGCCGTTAGATTATGATAGCAAATTAGTTTACCGATAACAAAAGCCGGACCTGACAATTCCGGCTTTTTGCATTGAAGGAATATATTTTCTACAAAAAGGATTGGCAGATTCTCTTTACGATTGCCGGTCCTTCATAGATAAAGCCAGTCCAAACCTGCACCAGTGCGGCGCCGGCGTTTATTTTTTCTTTTGCATCTGCCGCCGTAAATATACCCCCCGATGCAATAACGGGTATACTGCCATTTGTTTTTTGATGGATGTATTGTACGATTTCTGTGGCACGTGCTGTCAATGGTTTTCCGCTTAATCCCCCGGCTCCTATAGCAGTTAGCCTGGCATCATTGGTAGTAAGACCGCTGCGGCTGATGGTTGTATTGGCTGCTACCAGTCCGTCCAGCCGTATTTCCATAGCAAGATCAATTACATCGTCAATTTGCTCCCGGGTAAGATCGGGCGCTATTTTCAGCAGCAGTGGTTTGGGAATATTATTTTGCCGGTTAATGGTTTGCAGGTGCGATAAAATTTTTCTCAATGAATCCTTTTCCTGCAGTTCGCGTAAGCCGGGCGTATTGGGCGAGCTCACGTTCACCACAAAATAGTCTACACAATCAAACAGTTCTTTAAAACAAATTTCATAATCTCTCCAGGCATCTTCATTGGCTGTGATTTTATTTTTGCCGATGTTGCCGCCGATGATAAGTCGTGAGCGGGAGTTTGCGGATTTGCCGGCGGTTATTTGCCATTGACGAAGTCTTTCTGCAACTGCTTTTACACCGTGGTTATTAAAGCCCATCCTGTTGATGAGGGCTTTGTCTTTTGGCAGCCGGAATAACCTGGGTTTTTCATTGCCATCCTGGGGTTTAGGTGTTACTGTTCCTATTTCCACAAATCCAAAACCCAGTGCTTCCAGTTCGTTTAAATACAGGGCATTTTTATCGAAGCCGGCCGCCAGGCCAACGGGATTTTTAAAATGCAGGCCAAACAGCTCTTTGTTCAATACACTGTTATCAACACCAAAGCTGCGCGCAATCATTTTTTTTACAAATGGAACGGCACAGAGCACCCTGAGACAATTCATAGAAAAATAGTGTACCCATTCGGGTGAGAACCAAAAAAGAACAGAACGAAGGATTGTATACATGTTGAAACCAGGAATTATTTATAGGTGGCTAATTGGTCGGCAAGATCTATGGTAAACAGCCTGTGTACCCACGGATCGATTTCTTCTAAATGAACAAAGCTCCTGTTTAACATTCATTATCATTGTCATTGAACCTCAAAATTTGCCCAAAAGAACGCCGAAGCCGCTTACCGGCAAAAAGTTTTTATAAATGCGAATAAATAGTATTTTTGGTGAAGAAAGTTGCATAAACAACTTAATTGATTGTTTGTTATATAATACAGGCGTATCAATTTGCCATGAAAAATTAAAATTCATTTTATGCAGGAAGCATATATAATAGCCGGCTACAGAACCGCGGTAGGAAAATCAAAAAGAGGCGGTTTCAGGTTTACACGGCCCGACGATTTGGCGATTGAAGTAATAAAGGGGTTACTGGCATCAGTGCCGCAGCTGGATGCAAAAAGAGTAGATGATGTAATAGTAGGCAACGCCGTACCAGAGGCCGAACAAGGTTTGCAGGTGGGCAGGATAATTGCCGCCAGGGCCGTTGGTATTCATGCGCCGGGCATGACGGTAAACCGCTATTGCGCGTCGGGGCTGGAAACCATTGCCATTGCTACCGCCAAAATACGCAGCGGCCAGGCATCCTGCATCATTGCAGGCGGCACCGAAAGTATGAGTATGGTACCAACGGCCGGATGGAAAACAGTACCCGCTTATTCCATTGCAAAGGATGAACCCGACTATTACCTCAGTATGGGACTAACAGCCGAAAACGTAGCCAAAGATTTTAAGGTAAGCCGGGAGGACCAGGACCAGTTTTCCTACGACTCTCATCAAAAAGCCATTAATGCCATCAAAAATGGCTATTTCAAAGAAGGCATAATGCCCATTACCGTAGAGGAAGTCTACCTGGATGCCAAAGGAAAAAAACAAACCAGGAAAACCATACTGGATACCGATGAAGGACCAAGGGCCGATACTTCTGTTGAGGCACTGGCTAAATTAAAACCAGCATTTGCAGCAGGCGGTTGTGTTACTGCAGGCAATTCTTCCCAAACCAGCGACGGGGCTGCATTTGTAATTGTAATGGGAGAAAAGATGATAAACGAACTGGGATTAAAACCCATTGCCAGGCTGGTGGCCTGTGCATCGGCAGGTGTTCATCCGCGTATTATGGGCATTGGGCCGGTAGAAGCCATACCCAGAGCATTGAAACAGGCAGATATGAACCTGGGCCAGATAGACCTCATTGAATTAAATGAAGCTTTCGCTTCCCAATCGCTGGCTGTGATAAGAGAGCTGGACTTAAACCCGGCCATTGTGAATATAAACGGAGGAGCTATTGCACTTGGCCACCCGCTGGGGTGTACCGGTAGTAAACTAACCATACAGGTTACGCACGATATGAAAAGGCTGAATAAGAAATACGGCATTGTATCGGCATGCGTAGGAGGCGGACAGGGTATTGCCGGGATTATTGAAAATATTAACTAACATAACAGCATGAGGCGCCGGCTATGAATTTTGAACGATTGACGCCTTGCTTCACACAGTTCACGTCTTACCATGATTATAAGTCAGGAGAAATCCACCAAAAGCCCCGTTAATACGGGGTTTTTTCGTATGTGTAAATAATTCTTACTCGTAATTATACTGTGGAGAACTAGTAATGCGTTATGTCCCGGTAGAATAATCGTATGGCCTGAAGTTTGTTAAAATGGGTATAACCTTCGGGTTATTATACAATATCTTATCATTTGAAAAACCAAAATCGTCCCCGTATGGATAGACGAGCCTTTCTGACTGCAAAGCGAAAAGCGGTGCAGCGCCAGCCGGATACTGTAAGGCATATAGCAAGAACCATGTCGGGCCTGGCCCCCTATAGCGGCCCATGGGATACTGAAGCTATCATTCACCTTCTTAAGAGAACCATGTTTGGCGCAAGCCTGGCCGACATTTCCTATTTCAAAACGTTTACCATGTCGCAGGCGGTTGATGTATTATTAAACCCAACCGCACCCTTGCCATCGCCCCCCGTAAAAGACTATGATACTACGGGTGCCGAAAAACCAGATACAACAATAGCCCCGGGTACCACCTGGGTAAACGAGTATATTGATGATGGCCTTATACAGGGCAGAAGGATCGAATCGCTGAAAAAATGGGGTATCGGCGTAATGCTTAACCAGGACAGAAGCATCAAGGAAAAGATGACTTTATTCTGGCACAATCATTTTGCAACAGAAACTTCGGTGGTGGCCGAGCCACAGGCTTTATATAAATATCACACGTTGTTAAGAAACAATGCACTGGGCAACTTTAAATCGCTGACACGTGCCATAACGGTTGATGTGGCCATGCTGAAATACCTGAACGGCTTTCTTAATACCAATACTGCACCCGATGAAAATTATGGCCGTGAATTGCAGGAATTGTTTACAGTGGGCAAAGCCAATAATCCCAATTATACGGAAGACGATGTAAAGGCGGCGGCCAGGGTGCTGACCGGGTGGCGCATCGACCTGCCCACTACAGCCACTACCTTTGACAGTTCCAAACACGATACCGGCAGCAAGCAATTTTCTTCTTTTTATAATAATACAGTTATAGCAGGGCGTTCGGGTCCAACTGCCGGTGATGATGAGCTGGACGATATGCTGACCATGATTTTCAGTAAAAAGGCTGAAGTATCGCAGTTTATTGTAAAGAAAATCTACCGCTGGTTTTGTTATTATACCATCGATGCCACGGCGCAGGCCAATGTAATTGATCCCCTGGCGCAGATTTTCCAGGATAACAACTGGGAGATAAAGCCGGTACTGGCCGCCTTGCTGAAAAGTGAACATTTTTTTGATGCGCTTAACCGGGGCTGTCTTATCAAGAGCCCCCTGGATATTGCGGTGACCCTTTGCCGTGAGTTTAATGTTACCTTCCCCGATCCGGAAGCGGAGTACCAGACGGCTTATTACATGTGGGATTTTCTCCGTAATGAAACCATGATTTGCAACCAGGAATTCGGCGATCCGCCCAGCGTATCCGGGTGGCCTTCCTATTACCAGGTGCCCCAGTTTTACGAGCTGTGGATAAACTCCGATACACTGCCCAAAAGGAATATGTTTACAGATACGCTGATAGGCAATGGCTATACCCGCAGCGGCAAAACAATAAAAATAGATCCTGTTGCATTTGCCAGCCAGCTATCCAATCCCGGCGATCCAAATGTATTGATTGATGACTCGCTGGCCATTTTATACCGTGTACCAGTAACCGATGCATCAAGAAACACCATTAAGACCAATATTTTACTAAGCGGGCAGACATCTGATTATTACTGGACAAATGCCTGGAATGCTTACCTGGCCAATCCAACAGATTCGATGGCTTATCAAACCGTATATACCCGCCTGCGGGATTTATACAGGTATTTTATGAACCTGGCCGAATACCAGCTGGCCTGATTTATTAAACATTATTCTATGAAAAGGAAAGATTTTCTGCGTAGTGCCACCATACTGCCTGCCCTGATAGGCGGATTTTCTGTAAAAGCTTATTCCGCTGCAGACAGTCCTTTTATGCAGGCGCTGATGGGGGCTACGGTTGATACTGATAAAGTATTGGTACTTATCCAGCTTAATGGTGGCAATGATGGTCTGAATATGGTTATCCCAATTGACGGGTACGGCGAATATTACAATGCACGTACAAATATTGCCATTCCGCAGAATAAAGTATTAGCGCTTAATGGAAGCAGCAAGACAGGGCTGCACCCATCCATGACCGGTATGCAGACCCTGTACAACGAAGGCAAACTGGCCATTGTGCAGGCAGTAGGCTATCCTTCGCCCAATTTTTCACATTTCCGTGCTACCGATATCTGGATGAGCGCATCTGATTCCAATGTAGAAGTAGACAGTGGCTGGACGGGCAGGTACCTGGCCAATGAATTTCCCAATTTCCCCAATGGTTTTCCCAATAGCGCCATGCCCGACCCGCTGGCCATACAAATCGGCTCTATTACATCGCTGGTCCTGCAGGGACCTGCAGTAAGTATGGGTATGAGCATTACCGACCCGGTTAATTTTTATAACCTGATTGATGACCTGGTAGATCCAACACCAGACACGCCATGGGGAAAAGAATTACGATACATCCGCATGGTAGTGCAGCAAACACAGCAGTATTCAAAAGTAATAAAGGCGGCTGCGGCAGCGGTTCCTTCGCAGGGCAATTACCCCACCGGAAATGATTTGGCAGCCCAGTTAAAAATTGTGGCACGCCTGGTAAAAGGAGGTTTAAAAACACGTATTTACATGGTAAGCACCGGCGGTTTCGATACGCATTCCGCACAAACCACTGCCACCGATACTACCGTGGGCAATCATGCCAACCTGCTGGGCAAAGTATCAGATGCCATCAAATCATTTATGGACGATTTAAAAGGGCTGGGAGTGGAAGACCGGGTAATGGGTATGACTTTTTCAGAATTTGGCCGTCGTATAAAATCAAATTCAAGTATAGGTACCGACCATGGCGCGGCAGCACCTGTTTTTGTTTTTGGTAAAAATGTAAAACCCGGTTTGGTAGGCACCAACCCTGTTATACCCGCCGGCATCAGCGTAAACGACAATATCCCTTTTCAATACGATTTCAGGAGCATTTACTCTTCTATTTTAAGCCAGTGGTTTTGTGTAAAAGAAGCAGATCTGCAAACTATCATGTTTAAAGATTTTCAGAATATTCCCCTTTGTTTAAATGCTGCCTGCGGTACAACCGGGCTGGATGATGTGTACCGTAACGCAGGAGAACAACTCATCGTAAACTATCCCAACCCTTTTGTGGAAAGTACCAAAATTACTTTTAAAACACGCGGTGGGCATACCCTTGTACATGTAATTGATTCACTCGGGCGTTCTATAAAAACGCTTACCGATATGGAATATACTGCCGGTGTCTATACACTTGATTTTAACGGCTACGGCCTGCCTTCCGGCGTGTATTACACACGGTTACAAAACGGAACCCTGCAGCAGGTAAGACCTATGTTAAAAGTGAGATCTTAAAATGGTTCAGCCTCTGTCGAAATATTTGCCCCTTAATAAGGGGCTTTTTCATAGTTTTACCGCAAGTAGAAATGCGTTTACCGGCATTTCTATATACCGCACCTTCTATATCCCTGGAAAACTACCGGTCCTTTACCCGCCTATTGTTCATTAAAATTCATTATCGCTGCATGATCAAAGTGTTTATTGTTGAAGATCATGAAATGTATGTCGAGGGGCTGGCTTTGCTGTTGAAAAAACAGCCGGATATTGACGTTCCGGGAACTGTCAGCAACGGCGCAGCGTTACTGGAGAAATTGCCGGCACTGGATGCGGATATTCTCCTGGTGGATGTTCACTTACCCGATATGGATGAAGAAGATTTGCTGAAAAAGATCCGCGCCATAAAACCGGATCAGAAAATTATATACCTTACCCTTATGCGCGGCACCCGTTATATACACAAACTGCTGCGCCATAATATTCAGGGATATGTATTGAAGAATGCACCGTTTGAAGAATTGCTGACTGCAATTCATGAAGTGTATAAAGGCGGTACTTATTTCAGCAAAGGAATTGATATAATCAGCCATAATGATTTTCGCGACACACTTACACTGGATGAAAAAAAAGTTACGGAAATATTATCCAGGCGGGAAATAGAAATACTGGTGCTTATTTGTAAGGAATTCAGCAATGCTGCCATTGCAGAAAAACTCTTTTTAAGTATCAGCACCATAGAAACCCACCGTAAGAATATTATTGCAAAACTGGGTGTAAATAACACCGTGGGGCTAGTCCGGTTTGCCCTCAAAAATAAATTGATAGATTAAATTAGTTTACCGAACAACGTGAAGTACTGCCTGCTTTTCCTCCTCATTGTGCGCTCATTAACCGCGCTGCCGCAAAAGACAGACACCAGCTACCTGAAGGCCCTGTATGATCGCTGTATTGATTTTGATGAATCAAAAGCAGACTCGCTAAAAATATATGCCCGCTTTATAGCAAAGGAAGCCGCCCTGTTGCATTACGACAGGGGTGAGGTTTTATCCAGCCGTTTAAATGGTATAGCCGAAGACCTGAGGGGCAATTACGACAGTGCTATTGTCTATTATTTTCAATCATTGGAGGCCGCGCGTAAACTGCACGCTGCCAATTATGAAGAATCAGCCCTCAGCGATCTTGCTTACCTGTATGTAAATACCAAGCAACCGTTTAAAGCAAAAGAAATCTATCTGCAGTCTGTAAAGATGGCAGAATCAGGCAAAGATTTCCACCGCGTTATTATCGGGTATGGCAACCTGGGTGCAGTATACAACCAGTTAAAAAATTATGACAGTGCGCTTTATTTTTTGAACAAAGGCCTCGATCTGGCAAAATCAAATGCCCTCAAAATAAACATTAGCACCTTTTACAACAACCTGGGCAATGTATATTATCAAAAAAAAGAGTACAACAAGGCCCTGGGATATTTTTTGCGCAATCATGCCCTGCATGTGGTAGACAGCAACTATGCAGATCTGTGGATAGACAATCTCAATATTGCGGATGTGTTTATTGAAATGAAAAACCCCGATTCAGGGTATGTGTATGCGATGCAGACATTACAAATGGCACAACAAATGAAGGCCAGGAGCAAAGAGGCCGACAGCTACGCCATGTTGTCTAAACTGTATTCAAGGAAGGGCGATTATAAAATGGCCTACGATTATCAGCAGAAATGGTACAGCATAGATACCAGCCTGGTAAATACAGGCACCAATGAAGCCATTGCCGGTCTGCAGGAACGGTTTAATGCAAAACAGCGCGAACAGGATAACAGGCTGCTGCAGACACTGGTTGAAAAAGAACATTTCCGCAATAAGGCCATCACATTGCTGGCGCTTGCTGCAGCCATTATAGCCATCATCATTACATTGCTGCTGATACAAAAAAGGAGGGTAAACAAAAAGCTGCAGTACAAAAATGATTTCATCAACCGGCAGAATGAGAAACTGGCCGAGCTGAATTATGAAAAAAATTCGCTGATTAGCATTGTATCGCATGATCTCAGCACCCCCTTTGCGGCCATTAAAATGTGGCTTAATATACTTGACGATGATAACACCAACCTTACAGACGAACAGAAAAAAGCGGTTGAGAGAATACGCCAGTCGGCCAGCAGGGGCGAATTGCTAATCAGGTCCATTCTGGATGTAGAAAAAGCTGAAACCAACCAGCACAAAATAGAGCTGGAAAATTTTGATCTGAAAGTTTTTGTAGAAAACATAGTAGACGATTTTCAGCCGGCCGCCTCCGGGAAAAACATACACCTGCATTTTGAAACACCCGACAAACATGTTTACCTGGTAAGCGATAAACAACTGGTAAGCCGCATCTGTGAAAATCTCTTTTCCAACGCAATCAAATACTCACCGCCCAACAAGAATGTATGGATAAGCCTGTCTGCTACCAATGACGCCGTTAATATCCAGGTGAAAGACGAGGGCATCGGCATCAGCAAAGAAGAAATGCCGAATCTTTTTTCAAAATACAGTAAGATATCTTCCAAACCCACTGCCGGCGAGGCTTCTACAGGCCTTGGCCTTTCCATTGTAAAACGCATTGTAGATGAACTGAATGGCAGCGTTTTCTGCGAAAGCGAGCCGGGCAAGGGGTCCCTTTTTACCGTTGTTTTAAAGAAATAATGCAATTTTTTTGTGAACGCCACCATATAATGCCCGTCAATATCTACATTTGCAACAAAGTAGCAAATATTTGTTGGCGCAAAAAACTATATTAAGACAGTTATTAGCCGGCGTTTTACTGTTGGTTTTTACCTTCAGCATTGCTCCTAAAAAAATCCTGCACGATGTAATTGCCAATCATAAGGATAAAACTGCCGTAGTATCGCAGGGTGATAACGACAGCCCGCAGTTAAGTCATACCGGTTTTATCTGTAAGTGCGATAACCTGGTAGCCGAGTCGCCATTTACAGATGAGGTATTGCATTTTGATTTTACGCCTGTCCAGGTTTTTTCTGTAGCTACCTCTTCAACTCTTTACCATTTCCATTCTTCGCCTGTTTTCTTTTTTGAGCTCAGGGGGCCGCCCGCAATGTACGCAGCTGTATAAAATTATCCCGGTATTGTTAAAGAATCAGTCCTGCGACTGATGGTATGTACGGGCAATAATTTTATTACAGCCATTCTATTTCATTTTTGGACGATGCCTTGCAGATATGACTGATTTATTTGTATCAGTTACCAATAAAATTAAAATAATGAAATTGATTATACAGCGGACATTATTTTTCATGCTTCTTTGCGCGGGCTATGCGCAAAGTTTCCCGCAGGGAACAGCAGCGGGGATATTTAACCGGCACTTTATTACACCAACAGGATCACTCTCAGGAAAAATTACTGAAAAGAAAAACGGTAATCCTTTACCCGCAGCAACGGTGTACATAACAGATCTTAAAATTGGTGCCGTAGCAGATACAAACGGGCACTACTCATTTAAATCATTGCCATCTGGTACCTACCTGATAGAAGTGCGCAATGTAGGATTCAAATCATTTACAAAAAATGTTGTCATAAATGGAAATGTAGTGGAGGATTTTGAACTGGTAGACAATGTAGTAGAGGAGAGTGCTGTAGTGGTAACCGGCGTATCAAAGGCCACCCAGGTTAAAAGAAGTCCTATTCCTATTGTAGCGGTTAGTCATGATTTTATTATAAAAAACCTGAACACCAATATCATAGATGCTATTGCCAAAGTGCCCGGCGTAAATGCATTAACGACCGGCCCCAATGTATCAAAACCTTTTATACGCGGGCTTGGCTTCAATCGCATACTTACCCTGTATGATGGCGTAAGGCAGGAGGGCCAGCAATGGGGCGATGAACATGGTATTGAAGCAGATCAATATGGCATTGAAAGGATAGAGGTAATTAAAGGCCCGGCCAGTTTAAGTTATGGCTCTGATGCGGTAGCAGGTGTGGTTAACCTGATTCCCTACCAGCCGGCACATGAAGGACAGATAATTGGAAATGTAATGGGCGAATTTCAGAGTAACAATGGTTTGTTTGGCGGTTCTGCCATGCTGGCCGGTACCAAAAATGGTTTTGAGTGGATGGGAAGATTGTCTCATAAAACAGCCACCAATTACCGGGATAAATATGATGGCCGCGTGTACAATACCGGCTTTAAAGAAACGGATGCCAGCTTATCATTGGGCCTGCATAAAAAATGGGGTTACTCTCATATAGGCATTGAATTGTACGATGATTTGCAGGAGATACCAGATGGCAGCAGGGATTCTGCCTCCAGAAAATTTACCAAACAAATTTCTGAAGCAGATACCATCAGACCCATTGTCTCCGATGCTGAGCTGAGGTCGTATAAGATCTCAGATTTACACCAGCATGTACAGCATTATCGTTTTTATTCTGCCAACAATTTTACACTGGGTAGCGGAAGGCTGGCGGTCAATTTCGGCTACCAGCGCAGCGTACGCCGCGAATACAGTCATCCCGTATTGATTAACACACCTGGCTTATACCTGCAATTGAACACCTATTCTTACGATGTAAAATATTTTTTTCCTGAATTCAACGGGTGGAATTTATCAATGGGCGTAAATGGTATGTACCAGACAAATGATGTAACCGGTGGAACCGAATTCATTATTCCTTCTTATCACCAGTTCGATATCGGTCCTTTTGCACTATTAAAAAAAACAATGGGGAAACTGGATATTGCAGGAGGGATAAGATATGACAGCCGCAATTTTAACAACAGTGCTTTGTACACCCTGCCAGACCCGGTAACGGGCTTTGACAAACCGGTAACCGGCGCAGCAACAGCCGGGGCCGACCATCCTTTTTCTGCCAGCAGTTATCATTTTTCCGGTGTCTCGGGCAGTATTGGCGCTACCTATAATTTCGATGAGAAGCTTTCTGTAAAAGCAAACCTGTCGCGCGGTTTCCGGGCGCCCAATATTTTAGAGATATCCGCAAACGGTGTGCATCCGGGCACCAATATTTACCAGATAGGCGATGCAGATTTTAAACCCGAGTTCAGTGTACAGGAAGATATTGGCTTTGCGTATTCTTCAAGGTATGCGGTAATAACACTGGGCGTTTTTAACAATACCATCAGCAATTATATTTTTAACCAACGGCTGTTAAACAGCAGCGGCGCAGATTCGGTTATTGTAGCCGGTAACCAGACGTATAAATTTCAGCAGGGTAAAGCCAATCTGTATGGCGGAGAGCTTAGTGTGGATATACACCCGGTAAAATCATTGCATTTTGAAAACAGCGTATCTGTAGTATATGGAAGGAATAAGGATATTGATCCCAAATTGGCATCAGACAGTAATAAATATGTGCCCTTTATCCCACCGCTGCATGGCACATCGGAACTGCGGTACGATTTTGAGGCCAGGAAAAGCCACCTGGTAAATGGCTTTGTAAAAGTGCAACTGGCGTATTATGCAAAACAGGACAGGGTATACCTGACCGATAATACGGAAACGCCTACGCCTGGTTATGCATTGTTTAATGCCGGATTGGGTGCTGGCATAACCAATAAGAAGGGCAATACGATTGTAAACATTTATTTCTTTGGCAATAATTTATTTGATGTGGCTTACCAGGATCATTTAAGCCGGCTGAAATATTTTGAGCCTTATCCAACAGATCCGCGTGGTCATTTGGGTATTTATAATATGGGCAGAAATTTTAGTGTAAAGCTGGATGTGCCATTGCATTTTTCGTATGGTAAAAAGAGTTAGGCATTGTTTTTAACCACAGAGGCACAGGTGAGATTCAAAGTCGCGGCGGGCATTGAGGCAATGCGCAGAGATTGCTGCGCAATGGCGGACGAATAAGAAGACTTCCTGTTCCTATGGTGACCACTTCTATCATGCGGTAATTTTGTCCGGCTAATATTCGCATACTATAATTAAATTTTGTACGTTTATAGTATACTTACTAACCTAATCGCATAGCAAAAAGGCCCCTGGTTTATCCGGGGGCTTTTCTTTGTGTGCGGATATGTATCTTTAAACAAGAAATTGGATAAATGGAAATCTCTATTACCACACCGGCTTTGTTGTTTCCTGCCATCAGCCTGCTGATGCTGGCTTACACCAACCGTTTCCTGGCGCTGGCCAGCCTTATACGCAACCTGCACGATAAATATAAAGAGCATACCAATAAGCAAGGGGTACTATTGCAGATAAAAAATTTGCGTCTGCGTCTGCGCTTAATAAGGCTAATGCAGTTTTTTGGTATTCTTAGCCTTATTTTATGTGTAACCAGTATGTTTTTCGTTTTTGAAGAATTGTCTGTGTGGGCCAAACTATTGTTCGCCCTCAGCCTGGGGGCCATGCTGTTGTCTTTATTTCTTTCGCTGTCCGAAATACAGATCAGTACCAAAGCGCTGGAAATAGAACTGAGCGATATGGAAGGCTTGGACGATTCGAATGCTATTATGGATTATTTAAAGAATCGGCGTGAGACGTGAGGCGTCAGACGTGAGTGGTGAATGGTGAGTGGTGGGTGGTGGGTAGGAGGAATATTCGGAATTAACTCGAAAAATCCCATAGCATACGCCTCACGTCTGACGCCTCACGCCTCACGTTCACGCCACATGCAAACTCTTTCTTTCGCCAATCTGTTGACGCCACATGGCATAATACAAACCTTTTTCTTCCAGCAGTTTGTTATGTGTTCCGGTTTCAATTACCAAACCTTTCTCCAGTACATAAATTCTGTCGGCATGCATAATGGTTGAAAGCCGGTGGGCAATCAGCACCGTTATCTGGTTTTGCTGCGAGGATACATCTTTAATGGTATCTGTAATTTCCTCCTCCGTCAGTGAATCAAGTGCTGAGGTAGCTTCATCAAATATGAGCAGTTTGGGTTTGCGCAATAAAGCCCGGGCAATAGACAGCCGTTGTTTTTCACCGCCCGATAACTTTAATCCGCCTTCGCCAATCATGGTATCAAGGCCTTTTTCTGCTCTTGCCAGCAATCCGGTACAGGATGCTTTGTCCAGTACATCGGTTAGATCGGCATCTGTGGCAGCAGGGTTTACAAACATCAGGTTTTCTTTAATGGTGCCGGCAAATAATTGTGTGTCCTGCGTAACAAACCCAATCTGGTTGCGCAGGTCTTCAAAGCTGATAGAATTTTCATCCATGCCATTGTATAGAATTTTTCCCTCCAATGGCCGGTACAGGCCTACCAGCAATTTCATTAAGGTAGATTTGCCTGAACCGGAAGGGCCCACAAATGCAATGGTTTCACCGGTCTTTACATCAAAGCTGATGTTTTCAATGGCCCGGTGCGATGCCGATTGATGTTTAAAAGCAACGTTTCTGAAGGTGAGATCTTTAATGGGGCCCAGGTGCAGGGGTGTAGTGGGGTATTGTTCCGGCGTTTTCTGCATCAGTATATGAAAATTATTGAGTGATGCTTCCGCCTCGCGGTAAGAAAGTATGATATTACCAATTTCCTGTAAGGGGCCAAAAATAAAAAAGGAATAGAACATCAGCGTCATAACCTGGCCCACCGTAAGCTGGTCTTTAAAGACAAGCCAGAGTAAGGTAAACATGATCAGTTGCCGCAGGAAGTTTACAAAAGTGCCCTGAATAAAGCTAAGTGTACGTATGCTTTTTACCTTTCTTAGTTCAAGTCCCAGTATTTTATAGGTATTGGTATTAAGCCGGCTGATTTCCTGTTGGGTAAGGCCAAGGCTTTTTACCAGTTCAATATTGCGCAATGACTCTGTAGTTGAACCCGCCAATGCGGTGGTTTCCTTCACAATATTTTTCTGAATAATTTTTATTTTTTTACTCAGCAGACTGGTAAGTAATGCCAGCAGCAGCATGCCGCCCAGGTATATGGGCATAATAGACCAGTGAAGGCGGAAAGAATAAATGGAAACAAACAGGATGCCTATAATGATACCAAACAACACGTTGATAAATGAAATGATAAACTTTTCTGTATCTGTCCTTACCTTGGTAAGAATAGACAATGTTTCGCCGCTGCGCTGATCTTCAAATTCCTGGTAAGGCAGTTTCATGGAATGTTGTAAACCATCGGTAAATATTTTGGCTCCAAATTTTTGCACCACCACATTGCCAAAATAATCCTGGAAGGCCTTGGCAATCCTGGATACCATGGCAACGCTGATTAATATGCCCAGCATGCCCAATACGCCCCAGACGTATTGGCTTTGCGTGTGTTTATGCGGCGATGTGGCATACTGATCAATCATTTTTCCGAAGAAATAAGGATCCAGCATGGAGAATATCTGGTTAATAGCAGCGAGCAACAACGCCAAAGCAATCAACCATTTATAAGGCTTCAGGTACAACAGTAATATCTTCATATCAATATTTTATAGCGGGTAAGGTGTTTAACCATCAAACATCGTACAAGTTCGCAATAAATGACAAGATTTCATTTTATTGATGTGTAAATGTGATAAATGTGTATATGTGCAAAATCGTTGCTGAAGCTGAGTCTGAATGGGGAGGAGCTAAATTTTAGGAACGAACAGCTATCCCGTTCCGCAATGTTGCGGCCAACTTAAAACGTAGAACTCCTTAACCGGCCCAACCTTCCCTGTCAAGGCTCCTGTATTGTATTGCTTCGGCCAGGTGTGCGGGTTCTATGCTGTCGCTGGCGGCAAGATCGGCAATGGTGCGACTTACCTTTAATATCCTGTCATAGGCACGGGCAGACAGATTTAGTTTGCTCATGGCAGCTTTCAATAAATGTTGTCCTGCGGTATCAATTACGCAAACTTCCTTCAGCAATTTAGTACTCATTTGTGCATTGGCATAAATACCCGGATGATTTTTATACCTGTCCGCCTGTATATCGCGTGCCCCCATTACACGGTGGCGTATAGCCGCTGAGCCTTCGGTGTTTTTAATGGCAGAAAGTTCATTGAATGGAACCGGGGTTACTTCTACATGTAAATCAATCCTGTCCAGCAAGGGGCCCGAAATTTTATTCAGGTATTTTTGTACGGCACCGGGCGGGCAAGTGCATTCTTTTTCGGGGTGATTATAAAAACCGCAGGGGCAGGGGTTCATGCTGGCAATTAGCATAAAACTGGCAGGAAAATCCAATGCTACCCTCGCCCTGCTGATAGTTACTTTTCTCTCTTCCATGGGCTGGCGCATCACTTCCAGCGCGGTTCTTTTGAATTCAGGCAATTCGTCTAAAAATAATACGCCATTATGTGCCAGTGAAATTTCCCCCGGTTGCGGGGTGCTGCCGCCACCAACCAAAGCCGCATCAGAAACGGTATGGTGCGGGCTGCGAAAAGGTCTTTTTGAAATCAATGTGGCATTTTCGGGTAGTTTTCCTGCTACACTGTGAATCTTTGTGGTTTCAAGCGCTTCATGCAAAGTAAGTGGTGGTAATATGGTGGGCAGGCGTTTGGCCAGCATGGTTTTGCCGGCACCGGGCGGGCCAATCAATATGGCATTATGACCGCCTGCGGCGGCAATTTCAAGCGCCCGCTTAATGTTTTCCTGGCCTTTTACGTCATTGAAATCAAATTCAAAATCGTACTGGGAATGAAAAAAAGCATCCCGCGTATTTACGATGGTGGGTTGCAGTGAGGAGCCATGGTTGAAAAACGCAATTACCTCATTGATATGCTGTACACCGAATACTTCAATATTGCTTACCATGGCAGCTTCGCGGGCATTCTGTATGGGAACGATCAATCCTTTATACCCCTCTTTGCGGGCTGTAATGGCAATAGGCAGTGCACCTTTTATGGGTTGAATGGCTCCGTCAAGGCTCAGCTCGCCCATCATTACATAATCGCTCAGCATTTCGGGATTTTCCAATTGTTCCGATGCACCCAGCACGCCAATGGCAACGGGCAGATCGAAAGCAGAGCCAGTTTTTTTTATATCTGCTGGGGCCAGGTTAACCACCAGTTTGGTGCGGGGCATATGATAGGCATTGCTTTTTAAGGCACTTTCTACACGTTGCAAACTTTCTTTTACAGCACTGTCGGGCAAACCTACAATGTAATAATTGAGACCACCCAATACATTTACTTCTACTGTAATCGTAATTGCTTCTACCCCATACACCGCACTGCCAAACGTTTTTACTAACATGCAATGAAAGTAATTATTGTGGAGGCCCTAACATTGGTGATTTCACCATTTTTGAATGGTGTTTTCAACAGATCAATAAATGGATTATATATAATGGAAATATATCCGCGGAATAAATAATGACTGCATAGATGATGTGTTCTTCACTATTGTGGTGAGGACACCGGCCACGGAGCTAGATGATGTGTTCTTCACTATTGTGGTCGGTGAGGACATCCCACGGGGTGGTCGGCGAGGACACCGTCCTCGGGGGCTAGATTTTTCGTGGTCGTGTTTTCTACATGGTCGGTGTCCTACAGACTATTAACCGTGAAGCGAATCTCCTCCATGGTCGGTGTCCTCACCGACCATTAACCGTGATTAAGCGAATCTTGATTTATTGCTACACCACTTCCTTCAAATAATCAAGCAACTCTTTCAATTTTGTTTCAGCCATAGTCGTTGCCCCGCCGACTATCATACATCAAGGTTTGCTGAACCCCAATTGTGTTTTCTCCATGGTCGGTGTCCTCACCGACCATTAAGGCGTCAAGGTTTGTTGAATGCCAATTGTGTTTTTCTCTTTTTCAAGTGATGTTTTCAACATTGTATAGCAACAATAAAATAATAATTTGGGTAGAATATCTCACTAGTAAAGTCGTCTATTAAATCAAATAATTTCCTGATTATGCCAGAAAAATATTTCAGTGACAAAGAGCATCGGAATTCTTATACGGAATTAAATGAAGTTTATTTTTGGACAATTACTATCAGGGGGTGGCATCATTTATTAAAGGATGACAAAAATAAAATGATTGTTATTGACAGCTTGCAATGGTTACTCCATCAGCAATTGATAAGAATTTATGGCTATGTAATAATGCCGAATCATATCCATTTAATATGGAGTCAATTGAAAATGAATGGCAAAGAGTTTCCAAAAAATAGTTTTGAGAAATTTACTGCTAAAAGGTTGGTAAAAAATATGCTATTGATGAAAATCCCGGCGCTGCAAGATTATACCGTACTGGCCAGTGACCGCAGTCATAATATCTGGCAACGGGATCCGCTGGCAATCAGAATTTTTAGTAGAGAAATGGCAGCGCAGAAATTAATTTATATACATAATAACCCCTTGCAGGAGCATTGGGCCTTATGTTTGAAACCAGAAGACTACCGGTTTTCATCAGCGGCATTTTATGACCATGGATTCGACGAATTTAATTTGCTATCTCATTATATGGATGTGTTTTGACAATTCACTGTGATGGCCGAATGATAACACTGGCAATGGAGCCAGACAATTCGTGGCGGTGGTCGGTGAGGACACCGACCATGGAGGCATAAATATAGTCGCAGGATAAGTAGCGGCTTATGAATGGAAAAGTTCTATTACACCGTCTCCTTCAAATAAAACGGATCTTTTCTCCGTGGTCGGTGAGGACACCGACCACGGGGCTAGATTTTTCGCGGTCGTGTTTTCTCAATGGTCGGTGTCCTCACCGACCATTAAACGGATTATGCGAATCTTGACTTATTTGCTACACCGCCTCCTTCAAATAATCCAGCAACTCTTTCAATTTTGTTTCCGCAATACCCAGCGTACTGATGTATTCCCAGGAATTGGGTGCCTTATCAAATTCAATGCGTTTGCTGTTCAGGTGGGTTCTTAGTCCGTCTAAAAGCGCTTTCACCGCTTTTTCTTTATCCTGTACTTTTTCTTTGATTGTCATATTCAGGAACTTTAAAAATGAAGATGCCATCACCGGCCGCCGGGTTTTGTCTGTTCTTCAAAAAGCAAATCACATACAGGATCCGGGGTTATTTTTGTTAACCCGGAAACGGCTGGAACAACCACCGTGGTTGTCCTGTCTTTTACAGTAATTGTTTTTATTTCTTTGCCATTGGCAGATGCTATTAAAAGCTGCAGTGGGAAAATGAACAACGCGGATTGCGTCTGTTCTATCACGATAGTGGCAGTTTTGTTTTTCCGGTTGTACGACTGGCTGATGGTTAATACCGGATGACCGGCGGTAAACAACCATTGTTTAAAAAATGATTGCAGGTCCTGCCTGCTGCTGGCCTCCATTGTTATTCTGAAATCGTCGGTGGTGGCATTTTTGCCCGCGTATTTTGCGTAATAATTTTTAATGCCATTCCAAAAGAGGCTGTCGCCCAATTTTCTGCGCAGCATATGCAGTACCCAACCACCTTTTTGGTAGCTGTTGGCATTGAGTAGCTGAAAAAAATTGCTGGTAATGCTGGTGTCAACAATGGGCGTGTATTTCTTTTTAGAAAATGCAATTACTTTTTCCCTGTCTTCCACCAGCCGTTTTTGAAGTGTATCAATGCCATATTTGTTTTCCAGGTATAAATGGGTCATATAAGTGGCAAAGCCTTCACTCAACCATATATGCGGCCAGCTTGCTTCTGTGGCGGAATTGCCAAACCACTGGTGGGCAATCTCATGTGTAAGCAATGACTCCACTTTCCTGTCGCCCTGCACAGAATTTTCAAAATAAAAAATAGCGCTTGCATTTTCCATACCGCCAAACTGCGTCTTTGATTGTACATTGGCTAATTTTCTGTACGCATAGGGTCCTACATTTTTTATGAACCAGGGCAGTATGTTTTTCGCAAGTGCGTAATCATAAAATCCATTGTCTTTATTTTCAGGATACACCCAGCTGGATACAGGAATGCAATCAACATTGCCTGCATAGTTAACGGCAAAGTCGGCAGCGCCAATAACCATTACCTTGGTGGGCAGGTCGACAGTCTCTTTCCAATGGGTTTGTTTCAGTTGGCCGGGCAGGTTATTTTCTTCTGTCTGAACACCATTTGCAATTACCTGGTAATGTTCAGGCGCTGTTATAATAAAATCTACAGCAGCCTTGTCGGCAGGATTGTCGATACAGGGCAACCAGTTATGTGCCCGGTTGGGCCAGTTGTCTCCAAAAAAAGTACGGTGACCGTATTTGTTTTTATCAATAATTAAACCGTCTGCGGGTATGCCTTCATAAACAATGGTAAAAACCGTGGTATCGCCGGCATGTGCAGCTGTATAAATATGAATGTTCTCAGATTCCTGTAAAAAAGAAACGGGTTGGTTGTTTTCTTTAACGGAAGTAACCACCATACCCCTGCCTTCAGCATTTTTCTTTACCATGTCCAGGTCAAAAGAGGGGATGGTTTGTAAAAATTTGATGGCCATGGTTGCTTCGCCCCTGATATTGTTGTTGCCATCATTCAGCCAAAGATTAAAAGTATAATGCAGTACATCTATGGCCGGAAATGACGGATCCCTTTGTGCATGGGCAAATAAACAAATGAATAGAAAGCAGGGCAGCCAAATTTTTTTCATTGTGCGCAGTTATTCGGCTGAAATTACAAATTCTCCAGCATCTCCACTACTTTCTCCTGTTTCAGAATAAGATAGCCGATGCGGTCGTTGCTGATACCCTCTTTTAGCTGGTAGCTGAATAAAAGCTCATCTTCTTTTACTTCTGTTTCAAAGTAACGGAATATAATATTGGGATAAATGTTCAGTTCGTCTGCAATCTCGTATAAATGGGTAGACAAAATAAACAGCGAGTTGGGAATTTTGATCAGCCCTTTAATAACAGCGCCCGAACATTTCATGGCATCCTGTACATTGGTACCTTTAAAAAGCTCATCAATGAGTACCAGCCATTTTTTACCATCGTTTATTTTATTGATGGTGTTTTTTATTCTTTGTACTTCATTAAAAAAATAGCTTTCACCTTTTACAATGTTGTCTGCTACGTTAATATTGCTTAGTATACCATCAAACAAACTAAGCTGCATGGATTGTGCCGGTACACCCATGCCCAGGTGGGCCAGGTATACGGCCGCGCCTACAGATTTTATAAAAGTGCTTTTGCCGGCCATATTGGCGCCGGTAAGAAACAGAAAATTCTGCTCATGCTGCAGGTTTACGTCGTACGGAACTGGTTTTGGCAGCAGTATATGATACAATTCTTTTGCATCCAGGGCTGCCCGCGGCGATTCGGTAAAGACCGGAAAAGAAAGTTTAAAATTTTGTACCGCTTTTGCCATAGAATACCAGGCGTCCAGCCGGCCAAAAATATCTATCAGCTCAAGCGCAGCATTTTTAAAACGATAGCGGATGTAATTGCCAAAGTAAATCGTTTGTAAGGGGGTAAGTGTATCGCCTTTTTTTGTTTCCGCCAGTTTAGCAATGGCTTCATGTTTTAGCAGGGAAACAGATCTTTGAATATACAGCCGGAGTGTTGCCGGGCTGTCGTCATTATCAAAAACGGCGGCCAGTTCATAGAAGCCTCTTATAAAATCTGCAAAATGGCCAACGGTATAACGCACCAGCGAATAATCAGGTGCATGCAGCATTTTATAGCTGAGGGCGTTAAAAAAATTGGAGGAATCCGGGATGGTATCCACCGGGGATTCATAAAATTTTTCCATTACCATCACGGTGCCGTTGGTAATGGTTTGCGGCCATTGCATTTCATGTGTTGTAATACACTTCAGAATCTGTTGTACTTCGGTTATTTTTTTTAGTTCCGCAAACGGTTCGCTGAAAAAGCGGGTCAGCCATTCTTTGCCGCCGATGGTTTGGGTAAAATTTAGTTGATGAAAAATCGATGATTCTTCATCCTGGTGAAAGATGGAAAGATCACTAAAAGTTGTATCGTCTATCTGCATGCTGTTAAAGGTTAAATGTCAAAGGTGCAGGTATTAAGGTATAAGGTGCAGCGTGTAATGGCTACACGTCAAACCCCGGAGCCTGTCCTTACCTCCTACACCCTGTCAAACGTTAATCGTTCGCCTTGCTGAGATTCATCCCACATGCCATTTCCATAAACCAGGTGTCCGTTTATAAATGTATGTGTTATGGCTGAAGGAAAAACAAATCCTTCCAGGGGGCTCCAGCCGCATTTATAGAATATGTTTTCTTTTGTTACCCTGGTGGGCCGGTCCGGGTGAACAATTACCAGGTCTGCATAATAGCCTTCGCGTATATATCCCCGTTCAGCTACCTGGAAGCAATCTGCTACTGCGTGGCTCATCTTTTCTACTACTTTTTCCAGCGAAATTTTTCCCTGCTTTACATAGTGCAGCATCAGTGATAAAGAATGCTGCACCAGCGGCAGGCCCGCGTGGGCTTTTTCGTAGGGTTCATTTTTTTCTTCCCAGGTATGCGGGGCATGGTCGGTGGCTATTATATCCAGCCTGTCATCCAGCAACGCCTTCCATAATGCATCCCTGTTATAAGCGGCTTTTATTGCGGGATTACATTTAATCAGGTTTCCTTTGGTGGCGTAGTCATCTGCAGTAAAATGCAGGTGGTGCACGCATACTTCAGCCGTAATGCGTTTGTCCTTTAACGGTATAAGGTTTGTAAACAGTTGCAGTTCCTTTTCTGTACTGATATGTAAAATATGCAGGCGGCTATTGTGTTTTTTTGCGAACTGAATAGCATAGAAAGAACTTTCAAAGCAGTTTTCCTCGTCGCGTATCAGCGGGTGATCGGCCGCTGTTAAAATGCCCTTCTCATTTTTCAGCCGCTCATAATTGGCTTTTATAATTTTTTCATTTTCACAATGCGTGGCAATCAGCACTTCACTTTCCGAAAAAAGTTTATCAAGCGCCAGGGGGCTGTCTACCAGCAGTCCGCCAGTGGATGAACCCATGAATATTTTTATACCGCATATATTACGTTTTTTTTCATTTGTTCGCAATGCCTCATCAGTATTGTCGTTGGAAGTGCCCATGAAAAATGAATAATTGGCCAGTGAAGTGTGGCGGCCAATCTCGTATTTCTGTTCTAAAAGTTCCTGCGTAAACGCCGGGGGCATGGTATTGGGCATTTCCATAAAAGACGTAACACCCCCGGCCACAGCGGCTTTCGACTCGGTGTAGATAGTTGCTTTATGGGTTAAGCCCGGTTCCCTGAAATGCACCTGGTCGTCTATGACACCCGGCAAAAGATATTTACCCTCACCGTTTATTTCAATCACTGCTTCGCGGGTAACTATCTTCTCGGCCATCTTTTCAATACGTCCTTTTTTGATAAATACATCCCGGCTCAATATCTTACCTTCGTTTACAACCGATATATTCTTAATCAGGTATTTTTGTAACATATACAAGTATAAGCTTTATCCTCTTAAATCAACTATTGCATGCAATTTAAAAAAACCGCGGTAAGCTGGCTTATTTTTGTTGTTCCTGTATGGGCCCTGGCCCAGTCTGTTAATCTTCCCCAGGGTGCTAAGGAGAACTGGTTGCTTGGCCGGATGGACATTAAGACGATGAACGATTCTTCTCTGGGTTTTTCTGCCACCAAACCTTATTTGCGGAAAACCATGGTGGAGGGCATTGAGCGGTACTACGGCAGCGCGACTTTAATAAAATCTGCGGGGGAAATACCCGTTGCCACAGATTCTGTCCAAAGTAAAAATTACCAGCTTGCCGGTTTGTTTACCGCAACTGATGTTTACAATATGCACGATGCGCTGATGAATAACAGCGAATGGGTAACCGGGGATATCAGCTCCTTCCAAAGCAAAAAGCCATTGCTGGGCGCTTTTTACAAAACCAAAGCCGATTTTTTACTGGTCAATCAAAAGGATTTTTTCCTGGCGGTTAACCCGGTTATACAACAAATTCAGGCAGGCGAAACAGGCAGCCAGCATGTTTACCTTAACAGCAAGGGGGCAAGTTTCCGGGGCCTGATTGCCCGGAAAATAGGGTTCGATTTTTATGCCACCGATAACCAGGAGAAACCGCCATTGTTTGTACGCCAATGGGAGCAAAAATTTGGCGCTGTGCCAGGCGCCGGTTTTTACAAACAATTTAAAACAACCGGCTACGATTATTTCGACGCCAGGGGATCTATACATTTTAACGCCACCAAATATATTAACATCCAATTTGGATACGATCGCAATTTTATAGGAGATGGGTACCGTAGTTTGTTCCTGAGCGATTTTGCCGCCAGCTATTTATTCCTGAAATTAAATACGCATATCTGGAAGATTAATTATCAAAATCTTTTTATGGAACTGTCCAGTGGCAACAGCAATGGCGATAAATTGTTACCAAAGAAATATGCCAGCATGCACCACCTGAGCCTGCAGGCTACCAAATGGCTGAATATCGGTTTGTTTGAGTCCGTTATTTTTGGCAGGGCCAATCATTATGAATTCAGTTATTTAAACCCAATCATATTTTTACGTTCGGCCGAACAGCAAAATGGCAGTCCGGACAACGCCAATATAGGGTTTAATTTCAAGGCTAATATTGCGCATACACTTCAGTTGTACGGGCAGGTAATGCTGGATGAATTCAAACTAAGTGAGGTAAAGGCGGGCAACGGCTGGTGGGGAAACAAACAGGGTTTACAGGGCGGTTTTAAATACATTGACGCATTTAAAATAAAAAACTTTGACCTGCAGGGCGAATTGAATTATGTTCGTCCGTTTACCTATTCACACAGTGATTCTGTGGCCAATTACAGCCATTATAACCAGCCTCTGGCCCATCCGCTTGGCGCCAATTTTTTTGAAGCCATCGGCATTATCCGTTACCAGCCTGCACCCAGGTGGAATGTACAGGCAAAACTGATTGTTTTTAAACAGGGCCTTGATACCGCTAACAGCGATTACGGTGCAAATATTTTTATACTTAACGGCAACCGTGCCTCCGATTACGGATATAAAACAACCCATGGTGTAAAAAGCACCGGTGCCAATGCATCGGTTTGGATTGGTTACGAAGTGCTGGAAAATTTATTTATTGATGCCTCCATTATGTACCGCAAATTAAGTGTGCCGGAGGCCGCGCAACTGGCGCAGAAAACTACACTTTTTAGTGTTGGTTTGCGATTGAATATGGTCAGGAGAGAGTATGATTATTAAATAAAAACCCGGAAATTAAATTGCCATCTTTAAAGGCAGTTTTAATAAAAAAAGGCATGTGTATTTCTACCGGTATAACAGGTGACAGCAAAAGCTAAATAGAAATTACCGCATTACATTGACTTATATATTTTACAAATTGTTATATAGTTAAAGCGTAGTGCCCGCCAGATTAACATAACAGAAGTTTAGCCATGAAAAAATTGATTGTATTAACTGTATTGTTTGCATCTGTTGCTGCGGCCGGCCAAAATAATAATAAGCCGGTTGAGAAGAAGAAGTTGACCCTGGATGCCATTTGGGGAGGCAATTACCTGGAAGAGCAAAAGCTGCGTGTACACCTTACCCATACAGGCGATTCAATAGCCTATATTTTTGCCAATAAGGCTACCAATAGTGAAATTATCAGTACGCTGGATTTTGAAACCGGCCGCCTGGTAGACACTATTTTTTCTAACCAGATTAAAACCGGCAGAGATTCCCTGCCCATCACCTTTACTTTTTTTGAAGATTTTGATTTTTCGCCCGACGATTCTAAGATCCTTATAAAAACACAAATTGAACCATTGTTTGATAACTCCACTAAAGAATCAAATTTTATCTGGGACAGAATAAAAAGAACCCTGAAACCGGTTTCTGCAGATGGCAAACAAAGCTACGCCAGTTTTTCGCCCGATAGCAAACGCCTGGCTTTTATACGGGATGGTAATTTATATGTAAGGGAATTGGGTACCGACCAGACTTTGCAAATTACTTCAGACGGTGCACCCGCCAGATTTTTAAACGGCATGGCCGATGCGCTGTATGAAAAAGGGTTTGCCATGACCCAGGCCTACAAATGGAGTCCCGATGGAGAAAGCATTGCTTTTTTGCACTTTAATGAAACCATTGTACAGCAATATCCGATTACTTTGTATGATGGCAAGATATATCCTGAAATAAGTAATGAACGATATCCCAAAGCCGGCGAGGCCATACCGGAAGTGCAGGTATTTATTTATAACCTGCGGAACAAGGCACTAACAAAAGCAGACATCGGAATAAACCCCAACCAGTATATAACGGGTATTCAATGGCAGACAGACGGCAATGCCCTCTGGGTGCAAAGACTAAACCGTTCACAGACAAGACTGGATCTGTTAAAAGTAAATGTTCGCAACGGCAACTCCCAGGCACTTTTTAACGAAGAAAGTAAAACATATGTAAAAATCTATCCCGCCAACCAGTTCTTTCTGCAAACAAAAAATTCTTTTTTATGGCTGAGTGAACAGGATGGTTATACACACTTGTATGAAGTGCCTATGAATACCTTCCAGCGCAAACAATTAACGGCAGGCAACTGGGAGGTGTTGGGTGTGGCAGGCATAGACGAAGAGAACGGTGAAATCTATTTTATGGCCAATGAATCATCCATGAAAGATGTTCATTTGTATAAATGCAGCCTGGATGGCAGAAATGTGCACCAGCTCACCAATAATAATGGCGTACATGAAGTGCAGGTTACTGATAATTTCAAATATTTCTTTGATGGTTATTCAGCACTGAACCTGCCCGTGCGTTACCAGATGTACAACAGTGGTGGAAAGCCTTTACATGAGAAACTGATTCAGAATAAATTATTGCAGTCGCACCTCGATGAGTTTGATATTCCGGCGGCAGAAAATTTTAGTTTTACCCACAGAGACACCAGTTTCAATGGATGGCTGATAAAACCGGCAGTCAACACCGCAAAAAAACTGCCCCTGCTTATTTATGTATATGGTGGAAATACACGACAGGAAACACTAAACGAGTGGACCGATAAAATGGGACTTACCATGCGCTATTTTGCCAGTCAGGGGTTTTTGGTAGCCTGTATAGACCCCAGGGGCACGCCGGGCCGGGGGCAGGCTTTCAGAAAAGCTACCTATAAAAAACCGGGCGATACAGAGCTGGAAGATATTATTGCCCTTAAAAACTATCTTGTTAATAATTACCGCGCAGACAATGACAATGCTGCGCTTATGGGTTGGAGTTATGGTGGCTACCTGGCTGCCATGGCGGCTACAAAATATGCCGGGCAGTTTAAAGCTACGGTTGCGATAGCGCCGGTTACCAACTGGCGGTTTTATGACAATGTTTACGCAGAAAGATTGCTTCAGTTGCCGGCAGAAAACCCGGATGGATATAAAAATGCCTCGCCGGTAAATTTTGTAAATAATTATACCGGCGGACTTTTACTGGTTCATGGCAGTTCGGACGACAATGTACAAATGCAAAATTCTATGGAGCTCAGCCGCGAGCTGATAAATGCCAACAAACAATTTGATCAGTATTTCTTTCCCGATTACAAGCACAATATCAGCAGCACCGGCAGTGCCAATATTGCCCGCATTAACCTGTTTACCAAGATTAATATTTTTTTGAAAGCGCAGTTGCAGGTAGTTGAGCCGGCAGAGCCAAAGAAGAAGAAATAGTGTTGATCGCTATCGGTCAATATCTCATACCCATGTTTTGGCTAAAGCCTTTCGGACAGGCTTGTTGCCGTTCCCCGGCCTGAAGGCCAGGGTTAGTGGAGCGCCAACTCCATGGCCACAGTATCAACAGTATCGAGTACAGCACCGACTCCAGGACCACAATGTCAACAGTATCGAATTTAACGGTTATGGTTAATTGCCAGCCGGGTTCTGAGACATGCCTGTACAGCAGTCGCTGCACACAGGTATTGCCACCCGGGTTTTGGCTAAAGCCTTTCGGACCGGCTTGTTGTTGTTCCCCGGCCTGAAGGCCAGGGTTAGTGGAGCGCCAACTCCATGGCCACAGTGTCAACAGTATCGAGAACAGCACCGACTCCAGGACCACAATGTCAACAGTATCGAATCTAGCGGTTATGGTTAATTGCCAGCCGGGTTCTGAGACATGCCTGTACAGCAGTCGCTGCACACCGGTATTGCCACCCGGGTTTTGGCTAAAGCATTTCGGACCGGCTTGTTGCCGTTCTCCGGCCTGAAGGCAAGGTGTAAGTGCAGCGCCAATTCCAAAACCATAATATCAACAGTATCGAATCTAACGTATATGGCTAATGCCGGCCGGTACGGAGATACTGGTTATACTATCCGGATCAGCAGGCTTTGTGCAGCAGCGCTTCAACAAGACTTTTTATTAACCCGGGCCTTTAGGCCGGGGCCGTGGACTTGTATCTCATACCCGGGCTTTAGCCAAAGCAGACCCTGACCAGGTGCATCGAATCTGAATGCAGGATTATGAATCGCGGATTACTATCCTTCAAAAATGAGTGAGAACACAATCTGGCGCGACTGTATTTTATCAATTACATTGGAAAATTTAAGATTAGGATCGCGGCTGTGTACATTGCTGATGCCGTTGCTGATTTTTATTTCGGGCGAAAGAATAAAATAGCGCATATAGAAATTAAAACCGATGCCGGCTTCAATGCCAAAATCATTGGCTTTTAATTTTACCAGATCGTCTGCATTTTTTGCCCTTGCCTTTGATGAGAGATCGGTTTCCCACTTGGCACCTGCCATCATGTACACACGAAAATTATTGATGCGATCGCTTTTATATTTTACCTGCACCGGTATGCCCAGCAGGATGGATTCGATGGTTTTTTTGGTAACCGGGCTTTCCCCGCTTTCAGGATATTTCAGGTTATAGGTAATAACCTTATTGGCAAAAAGCAACTGCGGAAATACCACCCTGGCATCCCAGTGCTCGCTTATCTTAAACGTGTGCATACCGCCAATGCCAATACCGCCGGTATTCTCGGGATAAACAGATAATACTGTATCGCTTTGTAAAAATTGCGGGTGCTGGCTCAATTGGAATCGGCTGGTTACGCCCATCACTACTATGCCTATATGATAGGCTTTGTCATCATTGTCGGGCAAATTAACGCCGTCCCTCAACTGTGCAAAGGAAGAAAACGAAGAAGCCAGTAAAAGAAGCACTGCTACGATGCTACGCTGTTGTTTTTTGAACCGCAATAAATGGTACATATTCCTCCTGTAAGTTTTTTAAAATAAGTAGCAGTGTATCCAACATCTTTCATTATGGTTATAAAATCATCTCCCTCAGGAAATTTTTGTACCGAATCATTCAAATATTTATACGCTTCGCGGTTCTTAGAAATCAGTTTGCCAATTCCAGGCGTTACAATGCGCATATACAGGTTATAAAAACCTTTTACCAAAGCCTGTTTTGGCCTCGAAAACTCCAGCACCACCAGCTTGCCCCCGGGCTTTAATACCCGGTTCATTTCCGCCAGGCCTTTTTGCAGGTTCTCAAAATTGCGCACTCCAAAGGCTACCGTTATTGCATCAAACGTATTATCGGCAAAGTTTATTGCCTCACTATCTCCCTGTTCCAGTGCTATCTGCTTATTTAACAGCAAGTTGGCTACTTTTTGCCTGCCCAACTGCAGCATCCCTTCTGAAATATCTATGCCAACAATTGTTTCAGGTTTCAGAAATTTATAACTCATAATGGCTACGTCCCCGGTTCCGGTAGCCACATCCAGTATTTTCCGGGGCTGGAGGGATTTTAGCTCTTTAATGGCCCTTTTGCGCCAGTAGATATCAATACCGCCGCTTAAAAAACGGTTCAGGAAATCGTAGCGGAAGGCTATCTGGTCGAACATGCCGGCTATCTGCTGCTTTTTTGTCTGACCGGAGCCCTTAAACGGGACAATGGTATCGTGGGGTAAACTATTCATCTGGACTGCAAATATAGTTCTGGAAAAGTATTTAGTACTTAGTATCGGGTATCCAGGCCCTGGGCTGTATTCCTGCTAAATACGGGATTTTAAGGAGAAGGGACTTCGAACTAAGAACTGTTTAACTTCGCGCCATGGAAATTAATTCTGCGGAATACCTTATCAGCAGCCCCGACTATAGCAAATGCCCGCCGCCTGATAAAGCTGAATATGCATTTATTGGCCGCAGCAATGTGGGTAAAAGTTCAGTTATTAATATGCTTTGCAATAACCAAAAGCTGGCCAAGACTTCGGGCACGCCTGGCAAAACACAAATGATCAATCACTTCCTGGTTAATAAAAGCTGGTATATTGTTGATTTACCCGGATATGGTTTTGCCAAAGTATCGCAGCGCGACCGCAGAAGATGGGAACAAATGATTGAAAACTACCTGCGCAAGCGCGAAAACCTGGTCAATGTATTCGTATTGATCGACAGCCGCCATGGCCCCCAAAAAATTGACCTTGATTTTGTAAACCAACTGGGCGGGTGGGAGATCCCTTTTGCGCTTATTTTTACCAAAGCCGATAAAGAAACCCAGCGGGTGGTGGCCGCCAATGTAAAAGCTTTTTTGGATGCCATGCGCAAAGAATGGGAATTTTTACCGGCACATTTTGTAACCAGCGCTATAAAAAAGCTGGGCAGGGATAAAATATTGAAGTTTATTGGTGATGCGAATGAGAAATTTGAAATAGTTAATAGTTAAGAATTAAGAATGAAGAGTTAAGAGTTGCTATTTGCACATTGAATTTAATCTGCAAATAGGCGGCCTACGACCAGTGCAGGCAAATCAGTTAAAGCGGAAAAATTAAAATGCGCAACCGCTATATTTTCCCGGTAATAATATACATGCTAACGGCATGCAATAATCGCAATTCTGCAATCCACATGAAAGATAGCGGTGTTTTACGTGACTATGAATTGGTAAATAACTGGCTTCATTTGCCCGATGGTTATGCTATGGGAACACCCACTGGTTTGGGCATAGACAGCAACGGGCATATTTTTATTTTTAGCAGGGCCGGAAGGGAATGGACAATGCTAATGCCGGTGCCATTAACACCCATCAGTGGCAAAACCATTCATGAAATTGATGCCGCAACGGGCGAACTAATACACAACTGGGGCGATCATTTTTTTATTATGCCACATGGTTTAACAGTAGATGTAAACGACAATATATGGGTAACCGATGTGGCCTTGCACCAGGTATTTAAATTCAGCCACCAGGGCAGGTTATTAATGACACTCGGAGAAGCGGAAAAGGCGGGCTGTGATTCGGCTCATTTTAATATGCCCACGGGCGTGGCGGTTGCCAAAGATGGATCTTTTTATGTAAGTGACGGTTATGGCAATAGCCGCGTGGTTAAATTTTCTGCAGAAGGAAAATATCTTTTTGAATGGGGAACAAAAGGAGGAGGCGCTGGTGAATTTGATATACCGCACGCCATTGAGCTGGACGATAACAGTAATGTATATGTAGCCGACAGGGAAAATTGCCGCATTCAGGTGTTTGACAGCAATGGCCGGCTTTTGAAAATAACAGGGGACAGGCATTTTGGTAATCTTTGTTCTATTGTGTTCGATAAAAATGAAAACCGTTTACTGGCCGTAGACGACATGACTGGTATGGAACTAAATCACAAAGGTTCAGATGTGATTGTTTTTGATACGGCCGGCGCATCTTTTTCTGTATTTGGAAGAACAGGCCATTATTCCGGTCCGGTATGCTGGTACCACGATATTGCCATTGATAAGGAAGGCAATATTTATGTGGCCGATTTATTGAATGGCATTGTTCAGAAATTTAAAAGAACCGGCAGGCGCTTCTAAATGGCAAACGATATTTTTTTAAAAGGGGAGACAATGCTAAAGGCCGCGTAAACAGGCAACGCAGCCTGAAATAAAAAACCCTCCGGCAGGCGAAGGGTTTAGTTAACTATTTTGTTGGCGCAACTGCTGCTGGCAAAAGCTTCTGGCTTGGCCTTAAAAGCAAAGCCCATACCCAGTATATAGCCCATGGCTTCTTTAAGGGCATCGTTGCTTTTAAAATGCGGGTTGGTATTAATGTCCGCATGTACTTCCATGTCTACATCGTATTTGGTAAACAGGGGGCAAAGTTCATAAGCAATTTCAATGCTTTTGGCTACTTCTACCAGCATACGTTCTTTAATGCTGTACCTGTTTTTCGTTTTTTCGTTGTGAATGAACATGAAACCTCCATGTCCCTCGCGCAGAAAAACAATTACCGTTGCAAACTCAGTATCGCTGCCTTTCACCTGGCTGTCTGTACCGATGCAAACTTTAAGGTGGTAACCTTTGTTGCTTTCGCGTTTGATGGTGTTTTCAACAGCCTGCCTGATAGGTAGATCCAGCGGGTCGCCATTAAATTTTCTCCAAATCATATTTAAATGGGTTTTCCGAATTTACGAAGAAACCATTTAAATAATACAAGAGGAGGCGGTTATTGTTTTATTAATTTTTGCGTAAACGACTGGTTGCCATTGCTGCAGTGCAGTAATAACAGGCCGGGTGCGCCCGAAGCCGTTAATTGATTAGTGCCGGGGGTTAATTTGCCGCTGCCGAGCAGTTGTCCGCCCGCGGTAAACAACTGGTAAACAAAATTGTCACCACTCTTAACAGTTATGCCGCCTGTATTGGTATTGATTACCTGTATGCCACCGGTGGCGGTTCTGCTTTTTAATGAAATAATATTGGATACATATCCCTGGCTGTTGGTGGCCGTTATTGCTTTTAAACGATAATAGATTGTTTCAATACCCAGGGGTTGATTGGTATATGATTGCACGGCTGGACTAAGCGCCGCCAGGGTGGTAAAATGCAGGCCATCTGGCGAAGATTCTACTAAAACCTGTTTAACCGCTTCGTCTGTTTGCAGCAACCAGGAAAGCTGGTGTTTGTTGTTATTTACAGTTCCGCTGAAATTGAAATCTTTCACAGGAAGCAGGGTTAACAGGTTGCCGGTGATGGTATAGAGGCCAATACTTCCAACATCATCGTGATAAATATTGCCTACGCCATCTACTACCAGGTAATAGGTGCCGGCATTGAGGTTGGTATCAACGCCGGCGTTGAGAAGGGTTGAGGGGTTATAACTATTTATCGTGTCATTGCCATACAGCAGTGTAACCTTAATATCTACATTGGCGCCATCATCGTTATTGCCTACATTTTGCGGTATGGCATTTAGTTTCAGCGATGTGGTTGCCGGAATGTCCAGTTTAAAAACATCTATATCAGACGATGTATTGATAAGTCCGTTGACAGCAAATGATGCATCACCCAGTACATTAATGGGAGTAGCGGCGGAATTATTATTTCCATGATCATCGGGTCTTAGGCCAAAACCGTTATTTGTACGGATAATGTCAAAATCGTTTTGAATAGTGCTGCAGTTGATGGTATTGGGCCCGATGTTCCAGGTGGTATGGTTCTGGTAATAACCGGCTCCCATGATGGGCGCCCAGCCTATTTCGCCGGTTCCCAGGCCGGTGCTGTATTCGGCTGTTTTATGGCAACTGGCATCATAGACACTCTGGTGCTGCAATCCCAGTGTATGACCTACTTCGTGAGATATGGCTTCGGCCACCCATTTGGGACGGTTGCCAAGCAAGGCACAAAATACCCACGCCGGTGTATTGTCGCCCCATACAAAAGATCCAACATAAGCCACACCGCCTGCCGCACCATACCATTGTGAAGTAGGTGTAACGATAACGCGCATACGTTTATTTACAGGGGCCGCCCAGTACACTGCAGAATCGGTTGTAATGTTCAGGTTAAAAGGCCGGTAATCTTCTGCTACACGTCCAAAAATCTGCTGAATGGTATCGTTGCTGTAACCGGCTGGCAGGGCATTGATATCGCCCGTCATGTTCCAGGCAGTGCCGCTTACATAGTGGCCGTCGAAATCTATAAACACGGTGGCGGATGCCGTTGCAAAACTGTTTAGTTTGGGCAGCTGTGCTGTGGCTGGCGAAAGCCTGGCGATGAACAGTACGAGTATAAAAAATTGAAGGGGTTTCATATTGGGTTACCGGATATTAAAAAGGCATTAATTTTGATTTATTCAACCATGGCCAGCAATTGTTTTTGTCTGATAAAAGTATACTGACCATCTTCCTCCCACAACAGCAATACATCGCCGTGTTCCAGGCTCACTATCCTGCCGATGTAAGAAAAAGAACCATCAGTTTTTGTAATGCGTGAAATATTCAGCAATGCATTTTGAAAATTGGTGCAGCGGATATTGATGCTGAGCTGGTCGGGTGTTACCGCCACTTTTGCAAGTACGGTACCTTCTATATTTAATTGCGGACCAAGTGATACGGAGAGACGGTTATTGACCGATGCCGAAAAAATATTTTGCAGTGCATTTACGGGACAGGAAAATTTTTCCGGCAGGTGATTGAAAAGAAGTGCTTTTTCAGGCGGGTGCTGGTTAAGCGGAAGTACAGCCTGCTGACAGTTTGCATTTAATGCGGTTAACAGGCAGGCAATAGCGCCCAAAATACATAGGATTTTCATCGGATTAAATGTTTTTAAAGGACCTGGATAATAATCAGAAGGGTACGAACAACAAGCGAACTTTTTTTAAGAAAAATTCAAAAATAAAACGGAACCGCAAAAAAAAAATTGCTGGGTGTAAACACTTAGAATTGTCCGGTAGAAAGTAGTACAAGCGTACATGCTTCCATTGATTGTATATTGTTTGCCCTTGCCAAAGCTTCCAGTTCTTCGTTTTCTGCACCCGGGTTAAATATAATGCGTTTAGGCTTCAACGATAGTATGTAATTATAGTATTCTTTCTGATTGGCCGGGCTAAGATAAAGTGTTACTGTATCAATATCCTGCAGGGGAGCTTTCTCTGTAATGATTTCTATGCCGTTGACTGTAGTCTTTTTTTTGCCGATGCCGGTTACGGGGTGCCCTTTATCGTGCAGGCGGTTGATGGCAAGATAGCTGTAGCGTTGCGGATTATCTGAAGCTCCCAATACCAATGTTTTCTTTTTTGCCTGATCCATATTAACGGTTTCTTAACTTAGTATAACAAAAATAGGGTGATTTTGTTAGCGGGTTGAAATGAAAATCCGGGATTGAACAGGCATTCAAAATAAATGATATCTTTTCCTGTCTGTGTTATTTACAATTTGCTGTATTGCTTCATCCAGTTTGGCATACCTGAAAACAAAACCACTTTGCAGTAATTTGGTGGGCACCACCCAACGGCTTTTCAGCAACAATTCTTTTTCAGTACCTATCAGCGCTGTTCCTATTGTCAGCATCCATTCGTATGCGGGCAAACCCATTTTGTGACCGGTTGTATGGCGAAGTGTTTGCATAAAAAAAGCGTTGGTTACCGGGTTGGGCGCTGCACAATTATATACGCCTTCCATTTCTTTGTGTTCGTACATCCATTCAATAATACGGCAAAGGTCTTCAATATGTATCCAGCTGTACATTTGTTTGCCATTGCCCTGCCTTCCACCCAGGGCAAATTTCAACAGGTTAAAATAGGGAATCATTACGCCGCCATTGCCCAATGTGATGGCAGTTCTTAACGCAATTTTTCTTGTGAAGGGCGTACGCTGGTCAAAAAATGTTTTTTCCCAAAGTTTACAGACCTGTACAGAGAAGTCATCATGAAATTCTCCGTTGTATTCATCCTGCGGGCGATCGGTTGCATGGCGGTAAATAGTAGCAGAAGCCGCATTGATCCATAATTTAGGCGGAGCAGTGCAGCTACGAATGGCTTCGCCGATGGCATTGGTGGCATTTATGCGGCTGCTGAAGATTTCTTTTTTGTTTTTTTCATTGTAGCGGCAGTTAACACTTTTGCCTGCCAGGTTAATAACAATATCGGCTGCTTCCAGTTCGGTGGTCCAGTGTTTTTCGGTATGCAGACCGTCCCAGCGGCGGTAAGTGATATTATAACCCTGTGAAGGCAATAATAATTTATGGGAATAAGCATTGTTGTGACCATTTACGGATTGGCGCCCTGTAATTACTATGTTGTTGTCTTTACCAAAGTATTTTGCAATTGCCTGGCCTATAAAACCGGTGCCTCCTGCTATTATTATCTTCTTACCTTTCATGGGTATGATTTTTATTTTTTGAATAAAATGAAATGCAAACTATTACACTGAAATAAATAGCAATGCACCAGGGAATTACAAACCAGATAAGGATTCCCAAAAAATTGGGTGTATAGTGTGTGCATGCCAGTAATACCATAGCTGCTATTACGAAGAGCCAGTAATTCACATAGTATTCCTTTAATGCGGTGGCGCGCCAGAACTTATAAGTTAGAAACAAGGCAATTATTACCTGTGTGCAGCCTGTAATAGCCTGCCAGGCTACCAGCAGCATCATGGTGTCTGCATGAAGGTTACAAACGGCCAGCAGCAAGGCCGTGGTTAAAAGGACAATTTGCCACAGGGGTAAAATATGTTTCATATAAGTTCTAAATTTTCAGAAAGTAATGAAAGTTTGGGACCAAATAAAAGCTGTTATTATACAGCTTAACAGATGGAATAAAAATTATTTAAAGAATTTCATCAAACTGCCCACAAACCAGTTCTCATCTGCTTTTACCATTACGTCCAGCATCTTGTCTGCCTGTTCGCCAAAACGTTTAATACCTGTGACGGTGTCAACAAATTGCTTTACGTTTTTATCTTTTTTATCGCCTTCTACGTCTTTTAATTGCTCAAGTAGTTTGAGCATGGGGTCCAGTTCGCGTTTTTTTCTTTCTTTAATGATGAGCCGTGATACTTTCCAGATATCTTTTTCGGCACTGAAATATTCTTTGCGCTCACCGGGCACTATTACTCTTTCCACCAGCGCCCAATCGATCAGCTCACGGATATTCATGTTTACATTGCCACGGCTGATATTCAATTGCTCCATTATATCATCCTGGTTAAGCGGATCGGCGCTTACCAGCAGCAAAGCGTGAATCTGTGCCATGGTACGGTTGATACCCCAATGGGTGCCGAACGCACCCCAGGAAGCAATAAACTGCAATTTGGCATCTGTTAATTTCATAATGGCTTGTTTACTTGCTAAAATTAGGGAGTATTTCTGAATTTTCAAAACTTATTGAAAATATTATTGTATCCTGAATGTAATTGGCTGTTTCTTATATGATTTCACTTTTCTGCCATCCTGTATGGCAACAGACCAAACCGGGGATTTTTCTATTAAGCGGAGCGCTTCCTGTGGCGCTGTCACCAAACCGGCCTGGGGCAGTTTAACCTTTTATCTCCCTTGCCCTCAGGCCCGCCTTTTGGCGCACGCAGGATAAGCGCCACATAGCCGCCCCCATTCTGTACCGATGTTTTTGAAAAGAAATTTACCAGGTTGTGAAAACCCAGCAGCAGCGGCCCGGCTTTGAACGCGGCGCCTACCCAGAACTGGTTTTGCGTGTTGTACTGTACGGGAAGATAGACACCCCATCTTTTTGTTTCCCACCGGGGCGTAACCGTTAGCAGGTTAATGTCCTTTACCTGCAAATACGTTTTTTTTAAAGATGACAAAGGGATATTTAGTGACAATTCTGCATTGATATAAAAATTGCCTGCCAGGTAATGATCTACATTGGCCACCAGTCGCATTGGGTTCAGCACGGTAAACCTGCCACCTGCCTGGTTGCCATTTACCAGGGTAGCCATACTGTCATTGAATTGCTTTAGTGTGCCAATAGTAGAGTCGAATTTATTGTCGAGCGTGGTATTGATTACGTTGTTCTTTACACTGTATATAATACGGCTCTGGGTACCATATTTGTACCGGTTGCCACCAATATCAAGCAGGGAAAGACCCAGTTTCCAATCGTAATCATAATAGTCTATGTCGTCATAAAAACTGGTAGTGCCCTGCGGCTTTATTATATACTCTACACCGGCATCCACGGAGGCGCCGCCTTCCGTATAGCTGATGAAATTGTTTATATTTTGTGAATTGCTGTTGCTGCTTTGCCAGCGGTCATAATTGGAGGAATAACCATAGATCACATCAGCGGCATTGGCGGTGTATACAGTACGGCTATTTTGGATACTGCTGGTATAGCTGATATTGCCCACATTGGCGTACCCACCTGAAATACCCCTGCTTACCCTGACAGTAATACCTGCATTGAGCCTGCCAAATTCATTATCCGAAAGCGTGCGTGCATAACCGATATAGCCCTCCATCCAGCTGCTGCTCAGCAATTTGCCATTTAAATTATCCAGGCCGGGATTAATGTCTAAAAAATTGGTGATGTTGTGCAGCGTGTCAATAAAATTATACTGGCTTGTTTTCAGGTTGGTATGACTTCTGAGGTTAACGCCAAATGCAACACTGCTTTTCCTGTTCAGCGTTATTCTTGCATTCAAAATGTTCAGGTTGAGGTTAATATTGGCTTTCCTTTTATATTCTCCCTTGTCTACATGGTATAAAGAATTGGCCGGTGAAGAGAGCAGTGAGTAGTCACGGATACTAAATGCGTTGGTACTGCTGGTTACCTGGGCGCCCATTAACACAATATCCCATTTAAAAGGGGTGTTTACAATAGAGGCGGGGTTATTGTGCAACCCCAGCGCTCCTGCATACGAAGAGCCCTGTATAGCATGATAATTTTGTGCCCTTAGCCCGGCTGCCATGGAAAAGACAGCGTATACCATCACTAATGTATGTTTCATACAGGTATTCATTCATTTTCAAAAGGGTTCTCCATGCGTTTGGCGTATGATGTATTCCACCAGGCGCGGAAACGGTTTCAATATAGCAATAAAAACATTGGTAATCCAGGGTTTGCCAAACATGCGCTGCACTATCCTTCCGGTACGCAGTCTTTTGGCAAATAAATGATTCCATTGCAGGCTGTAGGCCGATTCCATCTGCGCTCTTGTTATTTTATGGCGCAGGAAAGCGGTTATTGATTCTGCTGCAATCTTACTTGCATGCAGGGCCATGCTCATGCCGTTGCCGCACAGCGGTGTTATCATGCCGGCCGCATCACCTACCATCAGCACATGATCTTCTACCTGCTTTTTTTGTGTAAAAGCTACCTGTGCAATCGTAACCGGTTCTTTATTTACAAATTCGGCATTTACAAATATTTTTTTAAGCAGGGGGTTTTTATAGAGAATATTTTTCTCCATTGCTTCAATATTGTTGCCTGAATTTTTGAGATTGCGTGCCGTGGTTAAGTAACACAGGCAGTATTCATTGTTTTCTACTTTAGACATACCGCAATACCCGTCGGCAAAATTGTGAAGAACAATTTCATCTGCTTCAGCTGCTGTTTTTATGTGGTATTTAACGCCAATGTAATTATTTAATTTGCCCGGTTTTTGAATGGCGAATGGTCTTTTCCATTTTATATCCAGGTTGCTGCGTTTTCCATAGGCGGCAACCACGCAGGTTGCTTTAATTTTGAATGATGTGGATTGCAGGTTAAAAAGACGCCCGTCAAAAATTACATCATTTACTTTTTCGTTTTCTAATACGATTGCGCCGCTGCTGCTGGCTATAGCGGCCAGTTCTGAATCAATTTTATAGCGACTGATACCAAAGCCACCCAGGGGCAATGAGTGAGACAGTGTGTTTCCGTTGGGGGAAGATACCAGCAATTGCTTAATAACAGGCAAATCCATATCGCTTAAAGGATAACCAAGGCTTTCAAGAAAATTCCAGCACTCAAAGCTGATATATTCTCCGCATACACGGTGAAATGGATACACTTCTTTTTCGATTACAATGACCCTGAAGTTTTCTTTGGCCAGTTGTATGGCCAATGCCAGACCCGCCAGGCCGCCGCCGATGATAGCGGTGTCATATATTGCTGCTTCCATTTCTGCAGGTGCGGCAAAGGGTTCTGTATGACTGGCAATAGTAGTGTTCATTATGGGGGTGACTTTATTAATGCCGGGCGGTTATCAGCCAGCGAAAAGCCCATTTCCATTGGATACGGTAATCAGTTACGGCAGATTGCTGCAGTAATTGGGTCCATTCTTTTTTTATAAACCCCCGTTTTACTGAAAGGGGGGCATCATTTTTTACAAGATAAGATTTTGAGAAAAGACCGGTAAGTATTTTTATAGAATAATATGCTAAAAAATGCCGGTGCAGATCATTGATGAAAAACCCGGTACGGGCATTTGCATACATCCAGTTAAGCATGTACTGTAGTTCTTCATTGGTAAAATGATGGCAGAAAAGAGACGAAAAAATGATATCGGGTTGATTGTCTCCAAAATCGACTGTTTTATAATCCGAAGTGATCAATTGTGTATGTTCCGGAGGTAAGCGGCTGCCGGCAATGCGGATACAGTCTTTGTTATTGTCGATACCGGTGAGGTGAACGGTTCTGTTGTTTTTTTGACACCAGTTGTAAATGGCGTGCAGGTTGTCTCCGCCACCGCAACCAATTTCACAAACCCTGATAACCGGCCTGTTTGGTATAAGCTGGCGGAAACCCTGTACCGTGATAGCGTGCCCACCCAGCCATGTATTAATAAAATCCAGCTCCTTCATGTTTTGCCTTATATCGGCAAAAGGGATATCATCTTCATCCAGCAGTTCTTTTTTGTAGGAGCGTGTCAAATAATTTTGAATTATAAATTATGGCAAAAAATATTTCCCGGATAAAGGCATTCAAAATACAAAATTCAACATGTAAAATAGCTATTGGCTGTTCGACAATACAAATGTTTCCATGGTAAGCCCCGGGCCAAAAGCGGCACCAAACAATTCTTTTTTGATGCCCTGCTGGTACTGCTGTATTATTTGTTTTAAAACGAAAAGTATGGTAGGGGAGGACATATTGCCATAGCCTCTCATTATATCATAACCAGATTGCAATGCATTGGCCGGTAAGTGCAGTGTTTTGGCAATGGCATCTACAATTCTTTTGCCGCCCGGATGAATGCACCAGTCGGTAATATCCTGTTTTGTTTTTTGTGCGTGTTGCAGGGCACGGTTTACCAGTGCTTCAAAATCTTCTTCTATCAGGTCGGGCACATAGCCGCTAAGGGTCATTAAAAAGCCAGTACCGGAAAGTTCCCAGGCCATGTCTTTTTTTCCTTTTGGCACTACTTCGGCGTAAAAACTTTCCATATGCCAACCCTTTGTATCAAAATTATTGTGCGTAACCAAAACGGCTGCTGCACCATCGGCAAATAACAAACTGGAAGCAATATTGTCGGTAGTAGGTTCTTTCTGAAAATGAAGTGTACATAATTCCGTGCAAACAATAACCACTTTTGCTGCGGTATCATTTTTACAGATGGCATCGGCCATTTTCAACGCATGAATAGCTGCATAGCATCCCATAAAATTGACCGAACTCCGGTAGATGTTTTTGGGCAGATCCATTAGCTCCATTACCTGCAAATCAAGGCCCGGCGCACTTAAACCGGTGCAGCTTACCGTTATAAGGTGGGTGATTTCTCTTGCGTGCATACATCCATCCAGGCAGTCTCTTATGGCGTCTACACTTAAAGGGGGTGCATATTTATTGTACCAGATCATCCGCAGCTCCAGTGAAGGAAATGGTTCAAGATTTTCTGAATGGGGATAGAATTTCCATTCATTGATATTTTTGTTATAATCTGGTATAACGGAATAGCGTGTATCAATTCCACTCTGGTGATACAGGAATTTTAATTTTCGTCTGTCTGTTTCATTCATTGCATATACCTGCTGCATGAAATGCATGATATCTTCCTGCCTGTGTTTATGTGCGGGAACCGCTGTGCCTATGGATATTATCTTACTCAATTACTGGTTATTTTCCAGATTACAAGAATTAAGAAACCGGTATTGGTGCAAACAGATGCCAGCAGGTTCATGCGCATGGTGTTGGTAAAACTGGCTGCCGATACATTTTTCCACACTTTTCGTGCCCATATAAAAAAATATACGAGAACCGGTAGCATACAGGTTGCCAGTACAATAAATTTATCTCCGTCCAGCTCATAAAAAAAATGATAAGCCAATACCATTAAAGCCATTGTGTATACAATAGCAGTAAATATAAATGTGCCCCGGTAGCCCAGCCTTCTGCTGATGCTTTTAACCCCATCTTTTGCATCTGCTTCATGCTGATAAACCTGGGTCAGCGGATAAAAGCCTCCTATTAACAAGCTGGCCGCCAGCATACCGCTTCCGGGCACCTGCAGGGTAACCGGTTCATGGCATCCATGATAGACCAGCCAGTAAGTTACGGCGCCCTGGAATATCACCACTGTCAGGTAACCGGCAAAAGGATATTTTTTTAAACGGATGCCACGGTAACTATAAGCCCTTGATGCCAGAATGTAGAGCAAAATGCCCAGGGCAAACGGCCAGCTTATAAAAAAACTGAGGATGACGGCCACCGTATCCATTATCAGCGTAACAATGTATAATTCTAAGGTAGGCGGCATGGGGTTTTTTATGCCGCCAATACTTGTTTGATCGCGGTCCATATAACTGTTGTAGCCGTTACTGGCAGGATAAACCAGCAGGTGAAGAATAGCAAAGATGAGCAACGCATGCCACCAATTGGTATATGCCACCCGGCTGAGTGCAAAAAGATAAACGGGCAGCAGGAAAAAAGAAAAATGAAAACGCAGTAACTGAACAGTAGATTTCTGCATTGTTTCAAGATAGCAAATTTTTAGCTAAGAGGGGAAAAGAGAAAAGGAGTAGCAAGCTATCGTCGCACAGAGCACGCAGAGAAAAGGAGTTTGACTGGTTGGTTCTTAACCACTCCCCAAGCTTTAAGTAAACAACATGGATACCGCAATCTGTATTTACAATCATGCAATGCCCTGAAAGGGTCTACCAATACTAATCGCTTTTGCAATAAAATGAATAGCGCCTTTGATGCAGGAGATCCTCTATGATATGTGGTTGAACGGAGCGTCGCAACAAAGTTCAATAGTGTTCAAATGCCGGTGCAAAAAAAGCCGCTGATCCGCAGATGATACTGTGAATCAGCGGCAATACATTTATTTATCAGATTAACATACGCAATGGCTCTTCCAGCAGACTTTTCAGGGTTAGCAGGAAAGCTGCACCGCTTGCACCATCCACAACGCGGTGGTCGCAGCTAAGTGTTACTTTCATTATATTGCCGGGTTTTACCTGTCCATCTTTTACAACCGGTATTTGTTGTATGGCGCTTACTGCCAGTATGCAGGAATCGGGCGGATTAATGATAGCCGTAAATTCATCTACTCCAAACATACCAAGATTGGAAATAGTGAATGTACTGCCTTCCCAATCGGCTGGCTGTAGTTTTTTATCTTTTGCTTTTTGTGCAAATTCCTTTACTTCTGTTCCAATCTGGCTTAATGTTTTTGTATCGGCAAAACGAACTACCGGTACCAGCAATCCATCGGGTACGGCAACCGCAACGCCAATATTAACATGGTGGTTCACCCTTATTTTATCGCCGAGCCAGCTACTATTGATAGCCGGGTGTTGTTTCAGTGCAATGGCACAGGCTTTCAACACCATATCATTGAAAGAGATCTTCACCTTGCTTACTTCATTCAATTTGGCGCGGCTCTCAACGGCCTTGTCCATATCAATTGACATGGTAACATAAAAATGCGGTGCAGTAAATAAACTGCCAGACAAGCTTTTTGCAATGGCTTTTCGCATTTGCGTTACCGGTACCTCATCAAAACTAACCTGGCCGGCAGGTGCAGCAGTTGTTGCTGCGGCAGCGGCCGGTTTGGTTTCTGCTGCGGCAGCAGGTTTATAATTATCAATATCCGATTTTGTAATCCTTCCGCCATCACCGCTTCCCTGTACCTGCGCGATATTGATGCCTTTTTCGGCGGCTAATTTTTTTGCCAGGGGGGAGGCTTTTACCCGTCCGTTTTGACCTGCTGCTGCAGGTGTAGCTGAAGTGGCGGGTTCTGCTGCCGGCGCCGCACCAGCAGTGGTTGCCGAACCCGTAATTTTTTCGGCAGTGGATGATTCCGATGCAGGTGCAGCGGGGCCACCTTTTGCTGCGGCAACGATTTTGTCAATATCCACTTTTCCTTCTTCGCCAATAATGCAAAGCAGTGCGTTTACAGGCACTTTATCGCCTTTTTGTGCACCGATATATAAAAGTTTTCCGTTTTTATAGCTTTCCAGTTCCATGGTGGCTTTATCCGTTTCCACATCGGCCAGTAAATCGCCTTTTTTTACGGCATCACCTACTTTTTTGTGCCATGCTGCAATTACGCCTTCGGTCATGGTGTCGCTCAGGCGCGGCATTAATATAACCTCCTCTATTTTACTGAGGTCCAGACCGGCTGAGGCGGCGGGTGCCGCTTCTTTTTTTGTTTCTGTTTTGGCCGGCGCCGCTTCCTTCTTTGCTTCGGACTCTTTCTTTGCATCTTTGGCCGGTGCAGCCGCGCCGCCACTTTTTACCATACTGCTTATGTCTTCACCCGGGGCTCCAATGATGGCCAGCAGGTCATTTACCTGTAATTTTCCCCCTTTATCGCTGCCAATATGCAGCAGGGTGCCATCTTTATAACTTTCCAGTTCCATCGTAGCTTTGTCTGTTTCTACTTCTGCCAGCAGATCGCCTTTTTTTACACTATCGCCCACTTTTTTATGCCAGGCGGCAATCACGCCTTCGGTCATTGTATCACTTAAACGGGGCATAAGAATCGCTTCAGCCATATATTCTTAAGATTTGAATGCCGAAATTAAGGCAAAAACGGCAATTGATAAGGTTGTGTTTTAATTATTGGGAAACCGGCTTTGGGTGGTTATTTGCCGATGCTTAATGGGGTTAGAGTCAGCATGCTAATCTTCAAAATCCGGTGCTTTCAAACCGTAATTAGGCGGTCATATGTTATTGCTTTAGCGAATACAATTTGGCTAAAGCCTTTTCCATTGGCTTTTAACGCCCCGGCCTGAAGGCCGGGGTTACATACATGAAAGCGATTCGGCTAAGTCATAACAGCGGCTGGTTATAATTGGACCTGAAGGCATAGACTGCGTTGATGGATGGAAGAGTTTCGGGTGCCGGCAACGGTTAATGTATGGGCAGTTCTATTGCGCCGGTACAGGCGGCGGACCCTCTGGTAACATGGCCTTCCAAACCTCGTTTCCTTTTCGCCGGTCAAATTCGTTACGCATGTCCTGCCGCAATTTTTCATTTTCAAATAAATCTACCATGGTAGTGGATAATGATTTGGCGGCAAACAACATTCCCTTATGACCGATAGACATACCGCCACAAGCCACTACCACCCAGGAATGCCAGGGTGCTTTATAGGGGGCTGTTGCAGCCAGCAGGCTAATCTCAGGAACAATATAGCTAACGTCTCCCACGTCGGTAGAACCACCTTCGGGATCTTCTTTTGTTGTTTCCAGGGGTTTAATGGCACCATTCATACCTTTTGGTTCGCTGCCATATTCTTTCATTACCTGGTTGGCGAAATTTGTTTCCTCCTGGGTATAGGTAATGGGCCCAACCAATTCCATATTGGACTGCAGTGCCCTGGCGCCGGTTTCATTTACCAGCAGTTCATAATCGCCACTGGTAAGCGTAACGGTACTTTCAACGCCGGCCATAATAGCGGCACCCCGGGCTATTTCGCGCATTCTTTTTTCTACTGCGGCTACCCCACTGCGTTTGGAATCCCTTAGCCAAATCCATACACTGGCTTCGGCAGGAATTACATTGGGAACATCGCCCGCTTTTTTAAAAACATAGTGCATGCGTACGCTGGGGTGTACGTGTTCGCGCAGGTAGTTAATACCGTGGGCGAAAAATTCCGCGGCATCCAGTGCACTTCTTCCATTCCATGGATCTGCGGCAGCGTGTGCACTCTTTCCCCTGAAATCCACCATATAGCTCACCATTGATTGTGAACTTTGCATACCGGCCTTGTTTTCCGAATCGGGGTGCCAGTCAAGACACACATCCACATCACTGAACAAACCAGCACGGGCCATGTATATTTTGCCGCCGATATCTTCCTCTGCGGGCGTACCATAAAACCGGATGGTGCCTTTTAGTTTTCCGGCTGCCATCAATTCTTTTATAGCCAGTGCAGCGCCCAGGCTGGCAGCGCCAAACATATTGTGCCCGCAACCATGGCCCGGTGCATCGGCTTTTAAGGCTTCCCTTGTTGTTTGCGCTTTCTGAGACAAACCGGGCAATGCATCAAACTCTCCCAATATGCCAATAACAGGTTTGCCTGATCCATATTCCGCTATAAATGCGCTGGGCATTTCGGCTACCCCACGCCGTATGGTGAACCCATTTTTCTCTGCATAACCGGACAGTATTTTTGCCGATTGTGTTTCCTTCAATGCTGTTTCTGCAAACTTCCAGACTGAATCGCTGAGGTTGATCAGTTCCTGCTGGTGCTTATCTACCGAAGCCAGCACCCATTTTTTGTTTTCCGGTATTTTAACGGGTTTGGTTTGTGCGGATGAATGGAGGTGAACAATGAAACATAACAATAGCAGCGGAAAAATATTTCTCATGTTGATTAGTGTTTGGTAAAACAAATTACGAAGAACTAAGAGAAGAAGGAGAAAAGGAGAAAAAATTGTCGCGCAGGGGTCGCAGGGAAAAGGAGGAGAATTGTCGCGCAGAGTTAGCTGAGAAAAAGAGGTTAGATACACTTACTTTTTGTAACATCCTGCCGGTATTAAGATTTCTGCGCAGTAGAATAAATAAGAGCGCATTTATTTTAGGGGGTGCTGATTGCGGGCAGTCTTCAAAGAGAAAAAATTGTCGCGCAGAGGTCGCAGGGAAAAGGAGGAGAATTGGCGCGCGGAGCTAACAGAGAAAAGGAGATTAGATACGCTTATTTTTTATCAGCCTGCCAGTATTAAGATTTCAGCTATAGTGTAAATAAAAAAGTATTCATTTTAGGGTGTTGGTTGCAGAGCAGCATTTCAAACTCTTTTTCTCTGCGACTCTGTGCGACCAAAAATTTCAAGCTACAACAAGGTTCCCTTTAAGATAATTGCCGCAATGCTGAAATAGATAACCAACCCGGTTACATCTACCAGGGTAGCTACCAGCGGCGCAGATGAGGTAGCCGGGTCGATACCGCATTTTTTCAATACCATCGGAATCATAGAACCGCTTAATGTGCCCCAGATTACGATGCCTATAAGCGAAAAGAATATGGTAATGGCCAGCAGCAGCCAATGCTCGCCATAATGATACAGACCCAGTTCCTGCCACAGTGTGATGCGCAGAAAGCCAATAGCCCCCAGTAAAATGCCCAATGAAAGACCGGATAAAATTTCCCGACGCATTACATACCACCAATCCCTGAGCGATAACTCTTTTAATGACATGGCACGGATAATAAGTGTGGCCGCCTGCGAACCGCTGTTTCCCCCGCTGGAAATAATAAGTGGTACAAACAAAGCCAGTACAATGGCTTTGGACATTTCTTTATCGAAATAGCCCATGGCGGTGGCTGTAAACATTTCGCCCACAAACAGTATGATTAGCCAACCAGCGCGTTTGCGCAGTAGGGAGAAGAAAGGGGTTTTTACATAAGGGTAGTCCAGTTCTTCCAAACCACCGAATTTCTGGATGGCTGCAGTGTCTTTCTGTTCAGCAATATCCAGTACATCATCCACTGTTATTACACCCAGCAGTATATCATTATCGTCTGTAACGGGCAGTACTACCCGGTCAAATTCCTTGAACATGGCCACTGCATCTTCCCTGCTGTCGGTTATTTTGAGGCGGGTGCAAAACCCGTCTAAGATCTCTTCAATTGATTTATTGGGATCATTTAATACAAACCTTCTTACAGGTATATCATCAATCAGCTTACCCTCTTTATTTACCACATAAATTACATTGGCGGCTTCTGTGTCTTTATGAAACTGCTGCAGGTGTTCCCTGGCCTGGGCAATGGTCATATTGGTATCGATAGTGGCAAAGTCTGTATTGATTAAGCCGGCGATACTTTTTTCGGGATAACCCAGGATGTTATAGGCTGTTTTTTTATTGGCTTCATTTAACAGGGCGATAAATGATTCCCGCTCTGTGCCTTTAATAGAAGAAAGAAAGATGGTACGATCGTCCGAACTGATGGCGTTGAGTATATAAGCAGCTTTTTCTTTATCTATGCCCTTGATGATTTTCTTTTGTACCTGGCTGTCTAAATATGGAAATACATACAATTGTTTGGCAGGTTGAAACTGCAGAAAAGCATTGATGGCGGCATCCGTGGGCAATGAATAAAAAAGCGTTGCCACTTCAGAAGGATGAATGCCCTCTCTCCCCCTTGATAGGCCCAGCAGGCCGCTGAAATCTCCCTTAAGAATTTTGGTTCTGATATCTTTTAGTGTCATGGCCATAGCTTTTTAAGGACAAGTTTGTAATGCACTAAAATATTTAATTTAAATGCAAACAACAGGCTTTGTTAACAATTATATTTCAAAGTGCAAACGTAAGGCCACAATATGCACCGGGCCCCGATCTTTATTATACGCAGGATGAACAACAAACTGGTAATCGGGGCTGATAAACAGGTGTAATGCTGAAATATGATAGCTATAAAAAAGTTCAACGATGTTTTCGATGCCATAGTTCAGGTTGCCATCGCCAATAATAAATCCATATCCTTTATCGGCCAGGTAATTGCGGTGGGGTTTTGACAGGCCGTTTCCCACATAGGCCAGTCCCCATTTATCGGATGGTCTTTTCCAGGCGCTGCCATTAAACGATAAACCCGCTGAGAAGCTCCTGTCAATTTCTGTAAATGCCCATGTTTCGTTATTGCCATCGTTCCAGCTGTAACGTAAAAAACTGCCGCCATTTTTAAAATTATGTTCCGCATTGATATAAAAGCCGGTTTTATCGCGGCTGTATTTCCTGGTGGCCGTTACATCGGGCGGCATTTGTTGGGCCAGTCCTTCGGCAATGGCCTCATTGTAATTACCCATCCTGGATTTATTGTAAAAGCCGCCCAGTCTTACCACAATATTTTGCTGCGGGTCAATGGTAAAATGCTTTTCGGCCTCCAGCACGGTACCAAAAGCGCCGCTGATTTTAGTGTCGAGTTGTTGGCCGTTGGCGAACTCGGGCACCTGTACAATTGCAGTGCGCAAAGCCCATGACGGTTTTTTTAGTTCAAGTACCAGGCCATTGGTATAGCCCCTTGTATTGGCAGGATAATCCCAGGCGCCGGCACTCATTAAGCTCCAGTTCATAAAATCGGTGCGGGGGTCATGGCTATAGGAATTGTCATCAAAAAAATCTGCCAGGCTGAATTTGCCTGCCCGTATGGAAACATAAGAGACAGGCGCATTTTCCCGCAACTGGTTTTGATCATCTTCAATAACTGATGTATAGCTGCTCAGTGCAATTTTTTGTTCAATAAATGCCCTGGCTATGTACAATTTTGGCATAGCGCTGCCTATGCGGAATGTTTCTCCGTTCGGAAACCCCGCAATGCCGGTGGCTTTGCTAAGGCCTTCGCCGCCTGCTATTTCAGGGTTAAAATAAAGGGCTGCGTTGTGCCATAGCCTTCTGCCAATATAATAGGAATTGGTAACAGAGACCTTGGTGCCTTCTGAGGTCTGAAGGCTGTTGTCGCCGTTGTATTTGGCGGTAAAATTAAAATGGTACTGGGGTATGACGGTGGCCTGGATATGCAGGCTCCAGTTTTTTTGTACGGCGGTGTCTTTGATAAGTTGTGCCTGTAATTGTGCCGATGCCAGTAAAAGTAACAGAAAAACATTCTTTTTCATCAGGTATAAAATTGCAGCCGCAAAAGTAAGTAATCGGCTGTTGCTACCGGTACGGGACAGCAGCAATCTTTGCAATATTGATGCGGAAATGCTGTGGTAACAAAAAGAGGAGGAGGAGGGCAGATAAAAAATAAAAAGTGAGGAGGCTGAATTTGCCGCTTGTCTTTTAGCCCCGATTATCTTTTTCAATTTTTATGGAATTTGGGTTGAATAAAATCTTAGTAGAAACAGCTTTTCCGGAAAAAGCGATGTTGTTTAGCTAAACATTACGCCGGCGGCAAGTAATTGTGCACCTTGATTGGGTGACGCATTATTTACCCAGGGCATACGTAATCATTTCATAAACACTTTACTGAAGGCCATGCCAAAACGGGTTACTGATAACCCGGCGGGCATTTATTTTCTAACCAATACAAAATTTTATAATTATGGATGCCGCTAATATACTTTCAGCCGATGTGCTGGATATTATTTTCGATGCGCGTAACAAAGAATACGGCGCCTATGACCTGAGAAAAAATTATCGGCGAAGGCTGATGAAAGCAGTAGTAACAATGTTTTTGGCGGTGGTTTTACTATTGGTTGCCTATCTGTTAATGGCGACAATAAAGCCGAAACCGAAGGGAACTGTTGACGTAAAAGATGTTGAATTGACAAATGTAAACGACAAGAAAAAGGTAGAGCTCATACAGCTGATTCAGCCTCCGAAACAAATTGATCAGCCCAAAGTGAGAACGATTAAGGATATGGTACCGTTAATAGTAAAGGACAACGTGCCAACCGATGTTCCTGAGCAGAAAGATGTGGACGATGCTAAGATAGGAAATGCCAACGTGGATGGCAAGGCAGACGACGGTATTCAGGGTCCGCCTGTTGATGAAAAAACAGGTGTTGTGGATGCTCCAAAAAAACAAGATGATGTGGAAACAATTTTTACAAAAGTTGAGATTGAGTCTCAATATCCCGGTGGCGTCAGTGCCTGGGCTGCATTTCTGAACAGAAAATTGAATTATCCGCAGGATGCTTTTGATAGCGGCATAGAGGGCACTGTTATTATCCAGTTTATTGTAGACTTACAGGGCAATGTAAGTGATGTAACGGCTATCAGCGGACCGGAAGAATTGCGGGCAGCAGCAATTAATGTAATTAAGCAGAGTAATAAGTGGACGCCGGCTATACAGAATGGAAAAACGGTTAAGTCATACAAAAGACAACCTATAACATTCCGGTTGCCCGAATAAGGGCTATTGAATGGAGAAAGTAAAAATCAGAAGACAGTGTTTTTATCTTAAATAAAAAATTAATAATTATGGAAGCTGTTAATATACTTTCAGCCGATGTGCTGGATATTATTTTTGATGCACGAAACAAAGAGTATGGCGCATATGACCTGAGAAAAAATTACCAGCGGAGGCTGATGAAAGCCCTGGCATCCATGTTACTGGTAGTGGTTTTATTGCTGATAACCTATTTACTGGTAGCGGCAGCAAAACCAAAGGACACGAAATTAGTCGTGATTGACGATGTTAAACTTGAAACAATCAAGACTAATCAACCAATAACACCGCCGCCACCCCCGCCACCACCACCGCCCCCTCCGCCATCTTCTGTAAAAATGCTTGACTACACAGCGCCGTTGATTGTGAAAAATAATGTAGATGTTGTTGAAATGCCTGAGCAGGATGAATTGGCCACGGCAAAAATTGGAACAGTCAATACACAGGGACCAAATGATATGGACGTTGTTGGTCCGCCGGTCGAGCCTTCAAAATCAGTTGTAGATATACCTAAGAAGCAGGATGGCGACGATGGCGGTTTTGTTCCTATAGAAGTTGAATCAAAATATCCGGGGGGCATGTCGGCCTGGAGCGCTTTTCTTAACCGCAATCTTAACTATCCCCAGGATGCAATTGATAACCAGGTGCAGGGTACGGTAGTGGTTCAATTCATAGTAGATGCAGAGGGTAATATCAGTAATATAACGGCTGTCAGCGGGCCTGAAGAATTACGGTCATCTGCAATAGCGGTCATAAAAAAGAGCGGTAAGTGGGAGCCTGCTTTGCAAAATGGCCGGCATGTAAAGTCTTATAAAAAACAACCGATTACTTTCAAATTTGTTGAGTGAAACAAGCCTATATTGGTATCAATAACCATTAAATATTCCTGGAACATGCGGTCGGTGAGAACATTGACCGCGGTGATCAGGTGCGCGCAGCAGCATTCGCATTTTTTGTTTAAGGTGGAAGGAGACACTGACCGTGACGATCCCGGGGGGCGTTGTCGTTATCTCAGTGGGCCGTGTGGCAATCTCCGTGGCCGGTGTCCTCACCGGCCACTTTCTTCTTTTCCGGGGCGGCTGTCCGCCATCGTGATATTTATTTGAATCTTTCGCGGCGCCCACCGTATCGCCCTATTGTCCGATAGCACCGACCTTTCTCAATATTTTCCTGTTACTGCGGTGGTGCATAAATTTAAATACGAGCGAGTAGATGGATGGCAGTATCAGCAGGGTTAATATCGTTGCGGTTATCAATCCGCCAATAACCACTACCGCCAATGGCTTCTGTGTTTCACTGCCGATGCCGGTAGAAACTGCAGCGGGCATTAATCCAATCATGGCCATTAATGCCGTCATTACCACGGGCCGTACACGGCTGATAACACCTTCCCGGATGGCTTCGTCGAGATGCATACCCGCGTCAAGATTTTTACGGAATACAGAGATAAGGATAACCCCATTTTGAATACAAACCCCAAACAATGCAATAAAACCGATGCCGGCAGAGATACTGAAATTAATGCCGGTTATATGCAGTGCCAGTATACCGCCAATAAGGGCAAATGGTACATTGATGATGGTTAGAAAAGCATCCTTTACATTGCCATAGGTAATAAAAAGTATCAGGAAGATAGCCAGCAAACAAATAGGCACCACACGCCCAAGCGTTTTGGTGGCCCTTTGCTGGTTTTCAAATTCACCATTCCAGGTCATTTTATAACCGGTGGGCAAATGCACCATGGCATCTACTTTTTGCTGCGCTTCGGCAATGGTGCTTCCCAGGTCACGCTCGCGAACAGAAAATTTTACCGCAATATGGCGCATGTTATTGTCTCTGAAAATAAATGCAGGCCCGGTAAGCGTTTTAATATCGGCAATTTCTTTAAGTGGCACTTTGGCACCATCGCTGGTGGGCACCATCAGGTTTTGAATAGCTTCGGATGAAGCGCGGAATTCTTTCTGGTAACGCACACGCACATCAAATTTTCTTTCGCCCTCATATAATTGGGTCGGCGATTTACCACCAATGGCCATCTCAATTACTGCATTGGCATCGGCTGTTGTTACGCCATAAAAAGCCATCTTCTGCTGATCCAACTCAATGCGGAACTCGGGCTGCCCCAGGTTTCTCAGCACGCCCAAATCTTCTATACCACGTACTGTTTTTAATATATTTAATACACTGTCTGCTTTATCATCCAACGTCTGAAAATCGGGCCCAAATATTTTTACCGCCAGCGCGGCATTCACCCCTGCCACAGCTTCTTCCACGTTGTCGCGTATGGGCTGCGAATAATTAAAAGTGATGCCCGGAAATTTTCTCAGTTGGGCATCCATCTCATCTATCAGTTGTTCGCCGGTAATATTGCGCTGCCATTGTTTTTTGGGCTTCAGGTCTACCTGTATCTGCACATTAAAAAAACCTTTGGGGTCGGTGCCGTCATTGGTTCTGCCCACTTGCGAAAGCGTTTGTTTTACCTCTGGAAATTTTGCCAGTATGTCAATCATCTTATTGGAAATGGTATTGGCTTCAGAAAGAGACACGCTCATTGGCAATTCCGCCTCTACCCACAATGCCCCTTCATTCAGATCGGGCAAAAATTCCGTCCCTAAAAATTTGGCGGAAAAAAAACTAATCACCATAAAAACAATGGCAACGAGGATGCTTTTTTTCTGATTCCGGTAAACGATATTGAATAACCGGCTGACTCCTTTTTCAAAAAAGATAACTACCGGGTTGTGTTTTTCGCGCACATTTTTTCTCAGCAAAATGCTCGACAACGCGGGCACCAGTGTAAGCGTAAATAAAAGGGCGCCCAGTAGTGCAAAACCCAGTGTATAGGCCAGTGGCGAAAACATCTTTCCTTCCACTTTCTGAAAAGCGAAAATGGGCACCAGGCAGGTAATGATGATGAGTTTGGAAAAGAAGATAGATTTGCCCATTTCCGTTCCGGTATTTTTAAACAAACCCAGTTTGGCCAGTTTGTTAAACTTTTCCATGCCTACTTCTTTTGCCTTGTGGTCAAGCGCCACAAATAATCCCTCTACCATTACCACAGCACCGTCTATGATAATACCAAAATCAATAGCGCCCATGGAAAGCAGGTTGGCGCTCATGCCCTTTATGCGCATGCATATAAACGCAAACAGCAGCGACAGGGGTATAATAATACTTACGGTTACGGTTGTACGCCAGTCGGCCATAAACAACAGAACAATCACCGTTACCAGCACAATTCCTTCAATCAGGTTATGAATAACGGTTTCCTGTGCAAAGTCCATCAGGTTGGTACGGTCGTAAAAGGTGCTGATCTTAACATCTTTGGGAAGTATGTTGTTGTTCAGCTCATCCACTTTGGCCCTTACCCTGTCCAGTACCTCGCTGGGGTTTTCTCCCTTGCGCATTACAATAATGCCTTCCATAACATCTTCCTGCTGGTCCCTGGCCACCTGCCCCAGCCGCGGCTTTCCGGCTTCTACCACGGTGCCCACATTTTTTACCAGCAGCGGTACGCCGTTTATTTTATTAATGATGATGTTATTAATGTCATCTATGTCATTCAATACACCGATGCCTCTTACCACATAACTTTGACCGTTGCGTTCAATTACATCGCCTCCTACGTTTACGTTGCTTTTGCCAATGGCATTGTATACATCCAATGATGTCAGGTTATATTTGATAAGCAGTTCGGGGTTTACGCTTACTTCAAATACTTTCTCCTCGCCGCCAAAGCTGTTTACATCTGCAATGCCGGGCACACTTTTAAATTGCCTGTCCAGTACCCAGTTTTGAATGGTAGTTAAATCACGTATGGATCTTGTTTTGCTGCTGAGTGTATAGCGGAATATTTCTCCGGTGGGGCCGTAGGGCGGTTGTACGTCGGGTTTTACGCCATCGGGCAAATCGGCGCCGCTTAATCTGGTGAATACCTGCTGGCGGGCAAATGCGTCATCCACATCGTCATCAAAAATAATTCGCATATAGCAAAGACCGAATGCCGATGTAGTGCGCAGGTTTGATTTTTTCTGTACTGAGTTCAGTACCGTTTCCAGCGGAATGGTAACAAATTTCTCTACTTCTTCCGCGCTGCGGCCCGGCCACTGTGCAATAATAATAATTTGTGTATTGGTAACATCGGGAAATGTTTCGATGGGTGTTTCTCTATAGCTCCAGATACCCAGCGCCACCAGTACCGCCGTTAAGAAAAATACAAAATAGCGGTGACGCAGGGAGAAATGTATAATGCCTTTTATAAACTTATTCATAAAGATGGGTTAAGGAAAGACTGCAAAATTGTACGCAGCAGTAAGCCGCCGGAAATTATTTTTACAATCATTCTTCTTTGAGCGCATTAAAGAGTAATACCTGGTTTTCGCCGATTAGTTGTTCGCCTTGTTTTACGCCCGATGTAATATAGTCCTTGCCACCGGTTGATTTCAGCACAACAATTTCTCTCAGTTCCAGATTGCATTTGTCGTGATAGATAATGACGTAGTGCTTTTCATTATCGCTCAAAACATCATCGGAATCAACCACAACCGATTTTTTGCCTTCTTTATTTTCGATTATGATGTTGGCAAACATTTCCGGTTTCATTTTCAGACCGGGGTTGGCCAGCCGCACGCGTATCTTCATAACCTTGGTTACGGGATCCAGTATCTGGTTTACTTTATCTACCACGCCCCTGAACACAGAATCAGGATAGGCCAGTGTGGTTACTTTGGCCACATATCCTTCTTTTACTTTTGCAATATCGCTTTCATATACATTGGCCCATACCCATACATCGCTGATATCACCAATGGTGAACAGGTTATCGCCATTGTCGGTTCTTATGAAACCACCCTGGTTTATTTTTTTCTCTACCACATACCCGTTCATGGGTGATGTAATTACGTACACACCATTGGCGGACGTATGACCCCCACCGTTAATGGCAATCATTTCTTTTACCTTGTTGGCCGCGGTAACTGCTTTATTATAATTTTCCCTTGCTTCCAGGTATTCTCTTTCGCTGGCAATGCCATTTTTGTACAACGATTCTGCATTGTCCATTTGCTTTTTGGTAATGGCCACATCGTTGCCGGTAGTGGAAAGATCACTGTAATTACCTGCTACATCCGCACTTTTAATAACGGCAAGCGTTTGGCCTTTTGTTACTTTATCGCCAATAGAAACTTTTACTTCCACTACCTGGCCGCTGCTGAAAGGGAAGACCTTAACAACTTTATTATCATTGAAGCTTATTTCGCCGGATAATTTTAACTCGTCATCAATATTTGCAATGCCCGCGGTGTCTATATGAATAATTTTGGCAAGAGAGTCAGAGATACAAAGCTTTTGTTTTTTAACAGGGTCTTTATTGGCATCGCTGTTACTACAGGACCAGAACCAGGCAACGGCTGCCATTAAATAAGACAAATACTTCAGGCGCTTCATGATTTCAATTTTTATACTTCAGTTTTTTATTTAAGGCTTATGATGGTGGTACCGGTGCTGTAATTGAGTTCTTCTGCAGCATTGCTGAGGGTGGCCTGTTGCTGTAGTTGTTTGGTGGCAGCATCTTTATAGGCGTCAAAAAAATCAATAAATTCAAGTAACCCTACCTGGCGGTCCTGGTAGCTCTGTACCATATTTTTCATAAGCTGGTTATACCTGTTCATAAAATCGGGGGCAATGGATTGCTGCAGGCGCTGAACGGTCAGTAATTTGTGGTAAGCAGCTATTACATCCTGTTGCACGGCATTCTGCAGCTGCTGCACCTGTACATCAGCCTGGCGGATATTGAGTTGTGCCGCCTTAATATTGCCCTTGTTTTTGTTAAGTATGGGAAGGGGCAGCGAAATGCCCAGCCCCCAAAAGTTATTGATATAGCTGCTGCGCTGATCGTATTCAACACCCACGGTTACATCCGGCGCCGCCAGGGCTTTCTGGTAACTAAGGTTGTGCTGCTGCGACAACAGATTGGTTTGTGCCAGCTGCACATCGGGCCGGTTATTTTTTGCTGAGTCCAGTAACGCAGCAAGCGGTAAAGAAAGGGTTACGGACAGACTGTCTTCTCTTTTTGGTATAAAAACGGTATCGCCGCCAACCTGCAGTAAAACAGCAAATTCTTTTTCGGTATCGGCTATTTGTCTTTGTATATCTGCGGCTTCCGTTTGCAGGCTGTACAGCAATGCCTTAACGCGGATATTGTCTTTTTGAGAAATATTTCCAGCCTGTAGCTGTGCGTCCATGCCGGCTGCCAATTTTTGAAGAGAGGCTATTTCGCTGGTATAGATAGACCATGTTTTAAACTGCAGGTTCAGCGTGCTGAAATCGTTGCGTAAAACGAACCGCAGGTTGCGCATCATGTCATTAAATTGCTGCTGCGCACTCAGCACCTCATCATTGGCAAGTTGTACCAGCTTATTTCTTTTACCGGCTGTTTTTATTACCTGTTGCAATTGCACATATACTTGTCCAAAATTACTGTTGTGCCGGAAAAATTTGCCATCATAAATATTCTGGTCGGTATTTAAGACAGGGTTATCCCAATATTTTGCCTGTTGCACAAGGGCTTTACTAATGTCTATATTGTATTGCTGCGCCAGTATGGAAAGGTTTTTTTGCAGAAAAATCTGCTCAGCTTCAGCAAGGGTTAACCGGACAGAATCAGGGGTTTGCGCATGAGCAATAGAGAACACAGGTACGAAAGAAAAGACCAGTCTTAAAAGACGGTGACGCATGATTTCCAGGTTTTTGATGCAGGTGCAAAACTGTCCCCGTCTTTGGTTAAGTAGTGGTTAACATGTGTTAATTAATGGTTAAACGGATTTTAACCAATGGATATTGCGGGCTCAATATCTTCTGGTATCAAAGTAGCGGGAAAGCACAAAAAAAGCGGGCAGGCCCGCTTTTCATATATAATAAAAATATTTTATGCTGCCGACAGGGAAGGTACATTAAAGCGAAAGCCTACGCCATGGATCGTTTCCAGTACGATATCCGGGTCGGCTTTGAAATGCTTCCGTAGTTTGGTAATAAAAACATCCATGCTGCGGCCAAGAAAATAGTCGTCTTTACCCCATACGTTTAATAATACTTCCTCGCGCTTGAGCACTTTATTGGGGTGCTGGCAAAGAAATTTCAGCAGGTCGGCTTCCTTCTGCGTCATGGAAGAAGTGCCCTGGCTGGAAATGATTTTGAGATCGGTGTAGGAGAATTTCAATTTGCTAATCTGGTATTCCTGCACCTGTTCTGAATACATTTTTTTGGTACGGCGCAGGAATACTTCCATGCGCAATAAAAGTTCAGCCATATTAAACGGCTTGGTGATATAGTCATCTGCGCCAGACTGGAAGCCCCGGATTTTGTCTTCTTCCATTGATCGGGCGGTTAAAAAAAGGATCGGGATAAGATCAGAATGCTGGCGGATTTTTTTCGCCACCACAAAACCATCTTTATTGGGCATCATTACATCAAGCAGGCAAATATCAAATTCGTTTTTATTAAAACGATCTATTGCTGTCTGCCCATCGGGGCAATGCACCACTTCATAACCATCTTCTTCAAGGGCGTCTTTCATGATGAAGCCAAGTGAAGCATCATCTTCGGCCAGTAAAACTTTTGCTTTGGCAGCCATAACATTCTTTTTAGGTGCTACAAATTTGAAACATTCTTTATACCAATTGGTGTTAACCACTTGTTATTCGGCCCTTCCTACCTTGGTAAAATAATCTTAAATTCTGTGCCAATACCGGGAATACTGTTCACAATTATTTTCCCCTTGTGGGCGTCTATCACCTTTTTTACGAAATTAAGACCCAGTCCAAAACCCTTTACATTGTGCACATTGCCGGTGGGCACCCGGAAAAATTTTTTAAACAATTGCCGGATGTATTTTTTTTCAATGCCAATTCCATTGTCTTTTACTGAAATACTATAAAGGCCGTTTTCTGATGCCGTGGTTATAATGACATGCGGATCTTTGGAATATTTAATGGAGTTTTCAACCAGGTTCACAATTACCATGGCAATATTGCTCTCATCGGCGCTAATGGTTTTGTTGTCTTCTTCGGCTATAAACTCAATACGGGTATTGGTTTGTTTTACCAGCGGGTCCATGTCTTTCAACACGTCTTTAATAATATTGTTGGGACTGAACACTTCTTTTTCTATGAGCAATTCGTGCTGGTCGGTGCGGGCTGTCTTCAACAATCTTTCCACCTGTGTCTGCAGGTGTTCCGTTTGCTGGGCGATAATAGCGCTGTATTTTTTTAACCTTTCGGGCTGCTCTGTAATGGGCGGACTGGTGAGCACTCCGGCCGCCAGTTTCATTACGGCAAGCGGCGTTTTAAATTCATGGGTGAAGTTGTTGACAAAGTCTTTTTGTACCTCGTTTAAAAATTTCTGCTTGTAGAAATAAAACATACTGGCCGCAAACCCAATCAGTACCAGCAGCAGCAATACGCTGGTAACAATCCAAAAGGTAAGCTGGTGGATGATGTATTGCTGACGGTGGGGGAAGTACAGGTGGATATAAGGATAGTTTTTGGGAATAAGCGGCAGGTCAATTTGCGTGTATTGCGGATGATTGGTTGGCTGCACTTCAGTGGATGCGGCAGTAGGCAGGTAGGCCTGGAACAGGAGCCGGTTTATACTGTCGCTGTAAACGGCCACTTTGCAGTCTGTGAACACATTAAAATCTTCAAATTCACTATAAAGAAAATTGATAAGCGAATCTCTTTGAGGAATGGTATCCACGCGTATAAGAAAGGTGTTCAGGTTGGGTCTTTCGATAAGCTTTTGCAATTGGGTGCCGGGGTTATCGTCTATTTTCATGTCTTCACAAACCCCACGGATGCTTTTTACAACATTGGTATTGAACTCTTTTGTTTCGTAATAATACACACGGCTAATCCAATACAACTGCACCACCAGTATGATGCCCACCAATAGCGTGAGCAGCAGCAGCATCCATTTTAGCGTAGCAGAGCGCATATTATTAAATTGTTATAAAACAGGCCCTACAAATATGCGAACATTTGGTTTTAGCCCATGCAGGTCTGTTGTTAACCCGCAGTTAAGTGTTAACACAGGTTAACCTGAGGTTAACGGGTGGGCAAAATTTTACTGGTGCAAAATAGTTACTCATCTTAGCAATACCAACAAAACAAAAATTATTTCAAGATAGTAGTAATAGAGGGTTCTTTTTAGGGTTTATGCGCCGCTTTTCTAAGCGGCGTTCCCTTTTTAGATACCTGTATGTCAGTTCTTTATAAAGCCTCACTGGGATGCAACCTAGCTGCTTACAACCGTTTCTACCTCCCGCACATTGCCCGTTCTTTTTAAAACCCCCCAGTGCTGCAGCTCCCCTTTGAAAGCCTTCCGGTACGATTTAAAGAGTATATAATACATGAGCCAGCGATAGATAAACCGCTGTGGAATAAGCCAGATCAGTTTGCCTAAGTTTTCTTTTTCATAGCTGAATGCCAGTATGGAAACTGCCGCGTCTACCAGCATAAAAAGAAAATAATAAATCAGTATTTTTTCGCCATTACCGCTCCAGATTCCAATAAACATAAAAATATCTGCCAGGGGGGCAATGGTGGGTATAATAAACTGGAATATAAGTATGTTGGGCAATGCTATCCAGCCCAGCCATTTGTATTTCCAGTTAAACAATGCATCACGGTTTTTCCAGAAAGTCTGCATAACGCCAAAACTCCAGCGAAAACGTTGTTTAAGAAACATTTTAACGCTTTCCGGCGCTTCTGTAAGTGCTATGGCGCTATTGTCATTTTTTATGGTGTAGCCGCACCGGAGTATACGCACGGTAAGATCGCAGTCTTCTGCCAGTGTATCGGTGGTAAAGCCGCCGGCATCATCCAGTGCCTGCTTAAGGAATGCACCAATGGCGCCGGGCACCACTGTAATAGCATTTACTGCAGCAAAGGCTTTCCGGTCAAAATTCTGGCTGGTAATATATTCAATGGACTGCCACCGTGTAATGGCGTTTACTTCATTACCCACTTTTACATTACCGGCAACGGCGCCTGTCCTGCTTTTTTCTGCTGAAGGCTGCTCATCAAAATGGCGCATCAGCCGGGAAACCGCATTGGGCAGCAATTTGGTGTCGGCATCAATGCACACTACATAGGCAGCCTGTGATTGCTGTATACCGTAATTAAGCGCCGATGCTTTTCCGCCGTTGGGTTTTGACACAACACGTATTTTATCATTGCCTTTGAAAGCGCTGCTCACTTTTTCAAATGTGCTGTCTTTGCTGCCATCGTCTACGAAAATGATTTCAAAATTGGGATAGTCTGTTTTTAACAGGTTATTCAGCGAGGCAACGGCGTTTACTTCTTCATTATAAGCAGGCACAATAATACTAACCAGTGGTGCATCGCTTTTGCCAGCTGCCCAAGACGGAATAATATTTTCCTGTTTTTCTTTACTGTGCTGAATAGCCGCCAGTATGGCCATCATAAATATTCTCGACAGCGATAAAACAATGAATACAATAAACAGTGAAGACAAAATATGTCCACCCCAGTAACCGGCTTCTGCCAAAAAATAATTGAGCTGTATCAGGTAATAGCCGCTTCCTTTTGGTATGGGTGGCATCAGGTCATCCTTTTGTTTGTGCAGCAGATCTGCAATGGTGGTAAACTGGTAGCCGTTGTCTTTAAAATATTTAATTATCCGGGGCAGGGCTGCTACGGTTGCTTTTCTCGTATCGCCTCCTGCATCGTGCAACAGGATGATGCCGCCGTTTATATCGTTTGCGTCTAACCGCTTTTTAATCTGTACAACCCTTGCCAGGATAGAATCTGCGCTTACGCCCGGCTCCCAGTCTTCAGGGTCTATTGATTCGCCAATGTCGAGGTAATTTTTCTTCCTGGCAAGCGCCACCGGTATCAGTTCTTCAATGGCGCCCGGCTCATAGTCTGCATTAAAAGGGGCCCTGAAAAGGATGGTGGAGTGACCGGTAATGGCTTCAATCAGCAGGCGGGTTGATTCCATTTCAATATTGGCCCGCTGCGTACTTACATTGGCAATATTGGGATGGGTAAAAGTATGATTACCGATTTCATAGCCTTCGTTATAGATTCTTTTTACAATGGGAATATTGTTTTCTGCATTAATACCTACAAGGAAAAAAGTGCCCGGCACGTGTTCCTGTCCCAGTATATCCAGTATTTGGGGTGTATATTTTGGATCGGGGCCGTCATCAAATGTAAGCACTACCTGTTTGCCTTTTGGCTGGCCATATTTCCTGATCACATAAGAAGAAGGAAGGCTATCGTAATTCTCTTCGCTGATAAGCATTTCGGCCGTATCTACCTGGGGTGTTATCAGCCCGGTCTTTGGCAGGCCTACAATGTCCAGTATTTCGCCATAGCCAATGTAGTCGGGTTCGCTGATGGGGTCTACTTTGGCAAATTCATTAAAATCAAATTGCTGCAGCGCCTCTTTGGTCATGTCTTTATTGTAGAAATGCCAGATACGGTTGTCTTCAGTTCCCAATCGCCAGATGGCAACACCGCTCAGGTTGTATTCTGTTGCAAACCTTAATGTATTAAAATTGGTAGCGGCATCGGTGAAATATACATGGTGCACTACATCGTCATCGTCGTAGTAATTATAGAAAAGATTATAGTTGTCGTTATCAAAGTCAATCTTTCCTTCACTTTCTCTGGCCGTAGTAAGTGCATCCTGGAAAGAAACAACATTTATGCTGCTGGTGTCTTTGTCGCGCACCCAGTCATAGCCATAGGCGGCCATACAGAGAATTAGTTTTTCCGAAGGAATATTTTGGGCTGCCTTGTCAACGGCTGCTTCAATCCATTTTTGCGAACTGATCGGCCCCGGACCGGTGGAATCATTAAATTGGTCATAGGCCATTAAAAAAATATAGTCATTGTATTTGGCCAGTTCAGAAAAATTGTAGTCATCATTAAAAGGAATCACATCCTGGGTAACAACAAATCCTCTTTCGTGCAGTTTTTCATATAATTCTTTCTGAAAAGCAATCAGTGGTTCATCGGTAGTCTGATCAAGCTCTTCAAAGTCAACATTGAGGCCATAGAAATTATTATCGGTCAGGATTTTTATTACGTCGTTAATCAGGCGTTCTTTTTTTACCGGGCTGTTAAGGATGCGTTTTATTACATCTCCGCGAAAAACCTTGTTAACATTATTGGAAAGCAGGGGCATGATTCTTATTCCGGACTCTTTCATAACTGCCAGCGCCCGGGCATCAATCATGTTTTTAACGGTATCTGTATTGGGATCAATGAGCAACCATTCCGGTATGACCAGGTTAATTTTTGATATATTTTTTTTCAGCGAATAAAAGGACTGTGCATTCCAGGTTACATAAAAAGCCGCCCTGATACCACAGGGAAAATCGCCAAAGGGCCGGCCTTTTGTACCCAGCAGGGGACTAACAAAGGGGTTTGTATCCGGCTGCGACTGAAATTTGGCGCGTTTGTAAAAATTACGTTTTCGGTCGTACTTATCTGTTATAAACTTACGGAAACCGGCGTAGTCTTTGGTTAGCTTATTCTTTTCGGCAAAAGGCTGATCGGGCTGCAATATTTTTTTTAGTGATTCATTCAACTGCGGCACATCCGGTTTTTTGTCTTGCCAAAGCGAGACGACCAGCACGGCTATGCCCAGTGAAAAAAGCAATAATAAGATTCTGCCACCCCATTTAAAACGTTGCCAGCGGGTAGGGTTAGTGGTTTGAAATACCTGGTGCGTATCGGTGTTCATGTAGATTTAATATTGCTGGTTGCGGGATGCAGCGATTTTGAGATTGTAAAGAAAACCCGGTAAAAAGAAATTCCTGCATCTCAAAATCAACCATCCTGGCGCGAAACACTGCTGTTAAAAATAACACAGAAATTGTTAACGACGACTTAAGCCATCTCTAAATTAATAATCCAGGTCAAGGCGCAGCCTGTCTTTCAGTTCCTTCACCAGCGGATACTCGGCTACAATCCGTAAGTATTGTTCTTTTGTGTTGAGCGGAATATCTACTTTATGCGAAAGATCTATTTTTTCTTCTATAATGATAAAAAAAGTGAGCAGGCGGTTGTTGAACTGCAATTGCAGGTATTCCGACAGCTTCACCCTTTCGGATTCGATGAATTTTAACTGCAGGTTGTTGGGTGTTACAATTTCAAATGAGCTTTCATCCAGTATACGCAGTACCGCCAGGTCAAAACTTTGGGCTGCCGGGTTTTTATTTTCTTTTAGCCGGGTGGTAAAATCGTTCCATGCCAGCAGCAGCGTTTCCGTTGTTAAAGGCTTTATATCAGCTGCTGCACCGGCATTGTTACCGTTTGAATACTGACTGCGAATCTTGCCCAGCGCACCCAGCCTGCCGGTGGTAGCCGGTGATGAGGCCCCCGCAACGGGGACCGGCTGTTTTGGCAGCGAAACCGGACTGTTTTTTTCGGTTACGGGTTCTTTTATTTTTTCTGCCGGCGTTTCAATAACCAGTTTTGCCGCCGGTGCGATGGTTTCTTTTGCTGGTGCAGCGCTTTCTTTCAGCGCTATATAGTTAAGCCTTTTAAAGGCTACAGGCTTTGCTGTGTCAACCAGTTTTTTTTTACTGATTCCTTCATCGTTGCCGGTAATTTCCAGTGCCTGTTGCAGGTAAGAAAGTTTAATCAGCGCCAGTTCTGCATGCAGGCGTTTATTTCTGGCCGCTTTATAATGAATGCCTGTTTCATTCAGCACATTCATGGCGCTTATAATATAGGTGACGGCAGTTCTTTTTGCCGTTTCAATATACCTGTCTTTAAAACTTTCTACCACTTCCAGCAGGCCTGCCACTCTTTCATCTTTGCATACCAGCAGGTTGCGCAAAAATTCAGCAAACCCTTCAATCACCAAATCTCCTTCAAAACCCTTGCTGTTAATATCATCAAACAGCAGCATGGCGCCGGCCAAATCCTGTTGCTGCATACAATCCAGCAGTTTGAAATAATAATCGGCATCCAGTATGTTCAGGTGTTCCAGCGTGTTGGCATAGGTTACCTTTCCATTGGTAAAGCTTACAATTTTATCCAGTATGCTAAGCGCATCGCGCATACAGCCCTCGCTTTTCTGGGCAATCAGGTGCAGCGCTGCCTTGTCGGCGGTTATTTCTTCTTTGCCAATAATTTCCTGCAGGTGTTCAACGGTATCAGCGGGTGTGATGCGTTTGAAATCAAAAATCTGGCAGCGGCTTAAGATAGTTGGTAATATTTTGTGCTTTTCTGTAGTGGCCAGAATAAAAATTGCATAGGGCGGGGGCTCTTCCAGCGTTTTCAAAAATGCATTGAACGCAGAGGAGCTGAGCATGTGTACCTCATCTATTATATACACTTTGTATTTTCCGGCCTGTGGTGCAAACCGCACCTGGTCTACCAACGCCCTGATATCATCTACCGAATTATTGCTGGCAGCGTCCAGTTCATGAATATTGAGCGATACACCCTGATCGAAAGATACACAGGAATGGCATTTATTGCAGGCTTCACCGTCTTTGGAAATATTTTCGCAGTTGATTGTTTTTGCCAGTATACGGGCACAGGTAGTTTTGCCAACCCCCCTGGGGCCACAAAATAAAAATGCATGCGCCAACTGGCTGTTTTTTATGGCGTTTTTTAGCGTAGTTGTAATATGCGCCTGCCCAACCACCGTAGAAAAATTCTGCGGCCTGTATTTTCTTGCTGAAACAATAAATTTATCCATACCTGTGGCGAAGTTAAGCGAAAAGTTTTTTTACCCGGAAGGGCAAAATACCCCAAACCGCCAGCAGTAAAAAAGATATTTATACACGTTTTATAAGAAAGAATTTAGTTGAACCTGATAATTTTGCCAAAAATCTTTGATTTTTAGTATTTAAAGTGATTGAATCAGGAAAAGCGTGTATTGGCTGCACCAAGAGATTTAAAAAAAGGTAAATTGGAGCTTTATCTTTACATACAACAAAAGAAAATGGAGAATCTAAAAATAAAGTCATTTGGGCCGATTGACGAGGCCGATATCAACTTTGGCGATCTGACATTACTTGTTGGTCCACAAGCAAGTGGTAAAAGTGTATTTATACAATTACTCAAGTTATTGGTTGACAAGTATCATATTCGAAAGACCCTTCAGCAGTACAATTACATCTGGGGTAAAGACACGGACAAAATATTGGATCTTTATTTTGGCGAAGGGATGGCAAAGATTTGGAAAGCCAATACCGAAATAAAATTTGATGGAAAGGTATATTCTAAGAATTTTTTAGGGCCGCAAAGAACCGGAAGGATCGGTGGGACAACTAAAGATGAAGAAACCCTATTTTACATTCCTGCGCAACGAATCTTAAGTGTTTCAGACGGCAGACCAAAGCCATTTATGGAATTTGATACATCTGCTCCTTATGTCTTGCGTCAATTTAGTGAAACGCTTCGGCAACTATTACAAAATGGGATGGGTAAATTAGAATCAATTTTTCCCATTAGTAACAGGTTAAAGACCCCGCTACGTAACTCTTTTAATAAAAGCATTTTTCATAATGGCAAAATAATAATGGATGAAAGAACAGGTCAAAAAAAGCTAAGGATGGAGGTAGACGGAATGAGTGTGCCTTTTATCACCTGGAGTGCAGGGCAGAAAGAATTTATGCCTTTGCTTCTTGGATTTTATTGGCTATGCCCTCCATCCAGAATAAGCAGAAAAGACAGTTTAAAATATGTTGTAATAGAGGAGCCTGAAATGGGATTGCATCCTCAGGCTATCAAATCGGTAATTCTTCAGATTATTGATTTGCTTTCGAGGGATTATAAAGTCATTGTCTCGACGCATTCTCCTGTTTTATTAGAATTTGCGTGGGCATTCAATATTTTAAAAAAATCAAAGGTAGACGACGACGCTTTATTTGAATTATTTGAGATTCCTAAGACAACCCCGACAAAAAGACTGTTTAAAGGAATAATTTCTAAGAAAGAAATAAATACATTTTATTTCGATAGGGAAAGAGAAAAAGTTATAACCAAAGATATTTCAACACTTGATGCGGGTAGTGATGATGGGGCGGTATCCGAATGGGGGGGGCTTTCTTCTTTTGCGGGTAAAGCAACTGATATCGTCTCAAAATATTTTATTGATGAAGAATAAAAAAGGCAAAAGGAATAAAAAGGTAAAAGAGATATTAACTTTTAAGCAGGCCGTTGAGGCGACACCAGATATTGTAAGTGGGTATAGAACCGGGTTGTCTGCGTTAGCAGGTTATAGTAGCAGAGTTACAGTGGCTGATACTACTAAACTTGAAGGGAGTGTTGATATAGATGCTGAAACAACTGCCATATATCCCAATGCCAACAGATGGGATTACGCTATAGCTTATAAAGCAGAAGTCTATTTTATTGAAGTTCATTCTGCAAATACAAGCGAGGTAGGAAGAATGTTAAAAAAACTTCAGTGGTTAAAGGACTGGCTCAATAGCAAGGCACCAGAAATAAATAAATTAAAAGCCAAAAGCAGAAATCATTATATCTGGATTCAATCAAAGAGCGTTCAAATACCAAAAAACACTCCGCAATATCGTAATGCTGTAAAGAACGGAATATTACCTGTTAAAACTTTTGAGTTAGACTTTTAATCATTTTTGTGTAAAAAAGGGTTGCCTTTCAGCAACCCTTCAGACATAACCCAAGGTTCGTCTTCAACTGCGTATCTTAAAAACCTGTGTTGTTTGGTAATAAATTGGGGTTTACATCTGTTTCCTGTTTTGGAACAGGAAACAGTAATTGTTTTTCACTGAATGTAGCATTGAAAACAGTTTTATGTCCCACAAAATCATCCCAGTTGCCGGTAACATCGTTGTGCACTTTTCTTGTGCGCAGCATATCAAACCACATTTTATTTTCAAAGCACAATTCAAAATAGCGCTGCAGCCAGACTTCGTGTTCAAAATCGCTCTGCGTTAACGCGCCAACCGGAGCCAGTTGGGCCCTGGCCCGCACATCGTTTACGGCTTTCAGTGCTGCGGCATTGGCCGATCCGTCGGCGCGGTTTTGGGCTTCTGCATACATCAGTAATACATCGGCATAACGGTAGAGCGAGTAATTGAGATCAGACTTAACGGTATTGGTAACAGCCACTGAATCGAACCATTTATAGATATAGGGACCCTTAAACGTTACAGTGGCGCCTGTTTTGATGCTTGGATAACTGCTGTAAAAGAACTGGCGTTCCTGTATGCGCTTATCGCCCGCAGGGAAAGAGGCAATAAACTGGCTGGTAGGATATACCGAACCATACTCATCAGAATATTTGGATATCCCTGAATAGTTGGGTATGGTTAGCGGTGTTAACGGATTGGTAGACGGAACGCTGGCCGCATATTGTATCTGGAAAATAAACTCGCCTGTATTTTTATTGGCTGGTTTAGTCATATCCTTATACTCAGGAAACAACGAGTAGGCGCCACTGTTGATTACAGCCAATGAGCGTTTGGCCGATTCAGCATAATTGGCGGCGCCCCCGTTAATGGCTGCACCTGCATAAGTGAGGTACACGTCTGCCAGGATAGATTCTACGGCGCCCATTGAAATGTGGCCGGTGATGTCTTTCCAGGGAAGGGTAGACTTTTCGGCGAGCAATAAATCAGGAATGATGATGCTGTCGTAAATACTCTTCGCCGGTGATCTTGCAACATTCAGCGTATTTACATCAGTAGGCACAGTTGTGATTTTGGGAACTGCACCATACATGCGTACAAGAAAGAAGTAATAAAGGGCCCTCAGGGTATGCGCTTCTGCCAGCATATTTGTTTTTGCTGCAGGTGATAAACCGGCAGCAGTAATACCCGGAATAGATTGGATGGCCTGGTTGGCATAACCTACTCCTTTGTATAAATTTTGCCACCAGGTATCAACATAAAACGAAGTGGCGTTGTAGTTCAAATTTTGAAAGAGGTTGAAATTGGTCTGTCCCAAATCACTGTTGGCCTTGCCGGTCATAAATTCCATGAGGTTCCAGGTATTGCCACCGTAAGAAGATGGCTGGCCACCCAGCATGGATCCCTGCAGGCTTTGGTAGGCAGAATTGGTAAACGCCTGGGCTACTTTAAGGCTGGACAATTGTGAATCAGGGGTAATAAAATTGGTGGGCTTTTCCTCCAGGAATTTTTTGCATGAGGCTGTAAGGAAAATGGCCGCAGCTATTGCTATATATTTTATTTGCTTCATGTTCGCTTTTTTAGAAATTAGAAATTGAGTGATACACCTGCATTCCATACACGCGGACGGGGGTAAGAGAAAAAGTCGAGGTTCTGTGAGAAATTTGGATTGTTTCCGTAAGAAGCGTTATAAGTATCCACTTCCGGATCGTACCCGGTGTATTTGGTGCTGATGAACAGGTTTTGCACGCTTATATAAAACCTTACTCTGTTTAGCTTATACCTTTCAAGCAATTTGCCGGGCAGTGAATAACCCAAAATAAAGTTCTGTCCGCGGATAAAAGAACCATCTTCTACCCACCAGGTATCAAACTTTGAATCCTGGGCATGTGCATAATTTCTTACCTGCGAAATCATGGTATTCTGGTGGTCGGGTGTCCATGCATCCAGCACGGTAGTAAGGCTGTTGGCAATGGTTTGACGGTCTTCAGAAGAATGTTTGAAAGTAGCTGCTGTGTTAACACCTTGTACAAAGCGGATATCGAAGCTAAAGTCCCAGTTTTTATAGGCAATGGTGCTGTTGAAATTGCCTGTCCATTTGGGGTTGGATCTGCCAATAATGCTGTAGTGTTCGCTGCCATCGGCATTCAGCAGGTATTTACGGTCGCCGGGTTTTAGACCCTGGGTGGCAGCCAGTGCGGCCTCTTTATCGCTGTAAGTGCCCAGGCGGGTTCTGCCCCAGAAAGATCCGATGGCTTCTCCCACACGCAGAATATTCGTTTGTCCCAGGAAGTTAGGTCCGGGAAAAATATCAGCGTTGCCGTTGTTCAGTTTCAGGATTTTATTTTTGTTGGTGGAAAAAATAAAATTGGTGGTCCAGGTAAGATCTTTGGTTTGTATGTTTACAGTCCTAAGATCAAGTTCTATACCTGTATTTCTTACGGAGCCAATATTCCTGTACACATAGTTATTGTTCTGCCCGGCCGACCATGGAATGGGTGTCTGCAGCAGCAAATCTTTGGTGGTGCGGTTATAATAATCCAGGTTTAATGAGATGCGGTTTTTAAACAAACTTAGTTCCACGCCCGCATCTGCCTGGTTGGAAATCTCCCATCTTAAATCGGGGTTGCCGATATAATTGGGGTACAGGGTTGACTGGTTGGCACCGTTCAACACCGTTGTACCGGGCGATATCTGGGCCAATGAAAGGTAGTTACCAATTTCCTGGTTACCCACCGAACCATAGCTGGCCCTGATTTTCAGATCGCTGATGATTCCCGGGTTATGTTTCATGAAATCTTCTTCAGAAACCCTCCAGGCAGCCCCTACTGAAGGGAAGAAACCATATTTGTGGTTCTTTCCAAATTTAGAGGAGCCATCATAACGGCCGGTGGCGGTAAATAAATATTTGTTGCTGATATTATAAGTCACGCGGGCATAGTAGGAATTAAGCGTAGACTTATAATCCTGTGATTCTGATGCTGAGCGTACGGAACCTGCCTGCAGGTAATCCCATTGAAATACATCGTCAATAAAATTCTGCGTTTCTGCCCTTACTCTTTCCTGGTAGTTTCTCTGGAAGGAAGCACCCAGTAGTGCAGTTAGTTTCTGGTTTGGCTTCACCTGTTTGTTCCAGGTAAGATAGTTTTCAGATTGCCAGAAAGTATTGTTGTAGGCATTTATGTTGGCAACACCGCCCTGGTCCTGCGAAAGGTGGGGCAAGTCACTTCCTGAATAGAAATTATTTTTCTGATCGTTGAGGTTAAATCCGAAATCAGATTTAAAATCAAGGTCTTTGGTAATGTGGAATAGCAAATAGGTATTGCCCAGTGTCTGGAAGTTATTGTTCAGCGTATACCTGCTCATGGCAATATGCACGGGATTGGGGCCGCCTTCCAGACCGGCAATATCATTGTTGCCCGCCCAGGTACCATCAGGATATTTTATGGGAACAAGGGCTACTTCTTCCGTTACCATCCTGGGAACGTTTAACCCGCCATTACCGTCCGATACCATTTTCTGCTGGCTTTTTATGAGAGACAGGGCGCCACCTACTTTCAGCCATTTGTTTACATCATTGTCCAGTGTAAACCTGGCAGAATAACGGTGAAAGCCCGAGTTGACCATAATACCGTCTTGGTTCAGGTAGCCCAGCGAGATTCCAAACAATGTTTTATCAGAACCACCCTGGAAATTCAGCTGGTGACTGTGTGAGAAAGCCGGCTTGTAGGTCTCTTTCTCCCAGTTGGTATTGTAGAGAGGTTTATCATTGGCATCAAACAGCAAAGGATAATTGATATGGTTCAGTGCAGCGGGCGGGTTGTTAATGGCACCCGTGGCATCAAATTTCTGGCCGTTGGCAAAAGCCAGGTTGTATACCTGCACAAATTGTGTTGAATTAAGGGTGGGCAGGTGGCGGTATAATTGCGCCTCATTAACATTGCCATCGTAGCTGATGCGTGTGGCACCGGCCCTGCCGCGTTTGGTGGTAATCATTACCACGCCATTGGCGCCGCGGGCGCCATAGATGGCTGTGGCGGAAGCGTCTTTCAACACTTCCACAGAAGCAATATCACCGGGGTTAATACTGTTGCCATCAACGCCGGTAACACCATCTACCACGTACAATGGGTCAAGGCTGGAGTTGATGGAGCCAAGTCCGCGTATGCGTACTTTGGCACCAGCGCCCGGGGCGTTATTGTTCACGCTTACATCAACGCCGGCCACTTTTCCTTCCAGCGCCTGGGTAATATTGGCAACTGGTTTATCAAGCAATTTGTCTGCTTTTATAACCGCAACGGAGCCTGTTAAGTCAGATTTTTTTGCAGTACCGTAACCGATTACTACCACATCGTTCAGGTTAGACACGTCCTGGGCAAGCACTACATTCTGCAATTTGTTTTGGTCGTTTACCGGTACTTCCAGGTTTTTAAAACCGATATAGCTGAATACCAAAACGGCATTGGCGCTGCTAACATCAATGGAGAAGCTGCCATTTGCTTTTGTAGTAGTACCGTTATTGGTGCCTTTTTCCTGTACGCTTACGCCCGGTAATGGTTCACCTTTATCGTTGGCTACCTTTCCGGTAATGGGGATGGCGGTGCTGGCAAGCTGACTTTCTGTAATTTTATCGCCCACAATTACAACCAGTTGAGAGCTTAGCCTGCGGTAGGTAAGATTGGTATGCTGCAGGACTTTATCCAGCACTTCTGCAAGGCTGGCATTGTTAACGTCAATACTCACCGGCTGGTTACCCTTTAAAAGCTGGTCTTTGTATACAAAACGGAAATCGCCCTGTTCTTCAATTGATTTTAGTACTCTTTTTAGCTGAACCTTGTCCAGTTTAAGGCTGATGCCCTGTCCGTAAGTGTGTGCAAATGTTTGGTAGGAGAAAAACAGAACAAGCACAATTACCATCTTCGTCATAAGCAGGCATTTGATTAATAAACGGCGCCTATCGGCGGATGGGCCGTATTCACTTTTTTTCATATCTTGGCTTTGATTTAAAAATGATGAGAGCTGCCCTCGCAGGCAGTTTTGTCTTTTTTTACTGCGGAGAATGTTGCAACCATTCTCCGTTTTTTATTTTTTATGTGTTTAGGTTACTCTGGTCATGGCAGCAGTTTTTATGGTTATAAATAAAGGAACAATACGTTTTCTACGGGCGTGGTTTAAAGAAAGGGATAGTAAGTTTTCATATGTGCGGGTGCACTGGTTGCTTTATTTTATGGTAACAATATCTTTGTTAATAGTATATTTAAAATTGCCGGTTAGTTTTAATGCTTCCATTACCTGCGGTAAATTTTCATTGGCAAATATGCCTGAATAGGTATTGGAAGTTTGTTTTGCTGCTTCTTTATCGTCAATAATTACTTTCACATCGTACCATCGTTCTATTTTCTGCGCCACTGCTTCCAGTTTTTCTTCATCAAATACCAGTTTATTCTTTATCCAGAGTGTCTCCCAGGCGCTGCTGTCTTTTGCTTCAAAATGTACTTTGCCCACGGTAATATCGGCTGCCTGCGGAGTGCGGGCTTTTCCTTTATCATTGGTGGTGGTGGTATAGGAAAGGATTTTATTGTTTACCATTAGTTTTTCATTTGGTTTCAATACAATCTTTTTTTCCGGGCTATTGTGTAAGGTTACTTCTACTGAACCCCTGAACAAGGAAGTTTCTGTATTATTTTCTGTTTCATAGGCCCTTACATTGAAAGCTGTTCCCAATACTTTTATATCAAGTGTTTTTGTATGGATAATAAAAGGCCTTGTTTTGTCTTTTACAACGTCAAAATAAGCTTCGCCCTGCAATGACACTTCCCTGTAATCGCCACTGAAATTTTCGTTATAGATAAGTTTACTGTCTGCATTTAACCACGCAATAGTGCCATCTGGCAATTGTACATTTGATTTGGATCCCTTGCGGGTGGAAACCGTATTTTGTGCAATATGATCTGGCTTTGTGTCCTTGCTTAATGATTTGTTATATAATATAAATAACACAATTACAGCAGTCGCGGCCACACCAGACAGGGCAAATACCCAGCGGTATGGACGGCTGCGAGAAGCGCTTTCTGCAAAAGGGTTTATTTCGGTAACCGGTGGTTCGGCCTGTACAGGATAAATATCCGGATGATTGCTCAGGCGCTGTAAATGCCTGTTAAAGAAATCATCTGTATCTGGTTTTTCGGTTGTATTTTTTTTCCACATCTGCAACAGCATTTGCGCCTGCAAACCCAACGCAGGATTTTTTTGTAATAGCTGATCCAATGCCGCCAGTTCTTCACTGGTGGCCTCGCCGGTAAGTTGCAGGCTTAATAGTTGCCAGAATTTTTCCTCATCCATATAACAGTCTTATCAGTAAGGATGCACGTGAGGACTAAAATGTACCAAAAGAAAAATTGTTTTTTAAAAAAACATTTTAACTTCACCTCAGGAAAGGAATATAAATATGTCCAACCTATATTGAACGAGTTTGCCACTATACCAGAACTACAAAAAAAGATAGCTTTATATGATGATATGAAAGCATACAGGGAACTGTGTGATTTATTCTATCATCGCCTTCACCGTACAGCTTACGCCTTCATCAAATCAAAAGAGCCTGCGGAAGAAATTGTTTCAGATGTTTTTATTAAAGTGTGGCAGATGCGTGCAAAGCTGATGGAGATTGACAATTTAAGTGTGTATCTCTACACCGTTACAAAAAATCTTTGTCTTAAATATATTACCCGCCAGTACAAAAACCCGGTCACCAGCCTGGATATTATGCATTTTGAGACCACGATTGATTTTAATACGCCGGAAGAAATATGCATTTCTGCAGATCTTGTCAGGAAAATACGAATGGCGCTGGATGAACTGCCACCCAAATGCCGGCTTATCCTGCAACTGGTAAAAGAGGATGGATTGCGGTATAAAGAGGTGGCAGAAATACTGCATATTTCTGAACTTACCGTTCGTAACCAGGTAGCAATTGCAGTAAAAAAACTGGGGAAAGTATTACCCGCTTATTTACAGTCTTCCATTAATCTTAGCTTTACGCAGCATTAAACTGAAGAGGCACTAAGACACCAGGTTTCACGGAGAGATTAAGTTATTTGCATTGCCTGTTTCCGCATAAAAATAAAAGTTTTTTTTGGTCGCGCAGAGGTCGCAGGGAAAAGGAGAAAAATATGCTAATCTCTTTTTTCTCCGTTAGCTCTGTGCGAGGTTTTTTGGTCGCGCAGTGTTCACAGAGAGAAGGAGAAAATAGATGCCAGCCTCTTTTTTCTCCGTTAGCTCTGTGCGACGTTTTTCGATCGGGATTGTAATTCATTAGCCCGGGGAGAAAAAGTTTTTTTGGTCGCGCAGAGGTCGCAGAGAGAAGGAGAAAAATATGCCAACCTCTTTTTCTCCGTTAGCCTGTGCGATGTTTTTCGATGGGGATTGTATTTCACTGGCCCGGGGAGAAAAAGTTTTTTTGGGTCGCGCAGAGTTCGCAGAGAGAAGGAGAAACATATGCCAACCTCTTTTTCTCCTGTAGCTCTTTGCTTCAAATCACCGGGTGCCGTTTAAACTCCCTGCTCCGGTCAAACAGGTAACGGTAAGTTGTCAGCATCCTGCTGCGGTAGGTATCGCCCAGACTGGAAGCCACATTTATCATTTTTGGATTGAACTCTCCAATCCATTGCATTTCATAGTCTTCATAGGAGGTATAGGGTTGCACCAGTTTGGCGGCTTCTACCAGCATAAATGCATCTACGCCCTTTCCCTGGAATTCGGGCACAATGCCATATACAATACCGGTAAATTTTTTATTTTTTATTGTTTTCTGCAGCCACAGAAAATATAATTTTTGCAACAGGCCAAATTTTCCATTGAGGTGTTTGAAATACTGGTTAATGTCTGGTAGGTTTATAAACATACAGACCGGCTCCTGTTTGTAATAAGCAAACCACACAATCCGCTCGTCCATCACAGGCTTCATTTTTTTAAACATCATGAGCACCTGTTCTTTCCTTAGTTCTTTTAAACCTCCGTGGCCTGCCCACGCTTTATTGTAGATGGTGGTAAAATCTGCGGCAAATTTCTCCAGTTGATTTTTTTTAATGTGCACACTGGTATAATCAGGGTTGCCATCAAACAAAGCATGACGCTCATACATTTTTGGAGAAAGTTTCTTAGTGGTATCCAATCCAAAACAAATCTGGTTAAAGAAATTCTTAAACCCATAATTCTCAAAAAGCTGCTGGTAATAAGGATAATTGTAATTCATGCAATACATCGGCTCCTGGAAGCCTTCCACTACCAGCCCCCACCAGCGGTCACGCTCACCAAAATTGATCGGGCCGTCCATTGCTTCCATTCCATTTTCCTTCAGCCAGTGTTTGGCCGTATCGAAAAGTAAATTGGCTGCTGCCTGGTCGTTGATACAATCAAAGAAACCAATACCGCCTACCGCCAGGTCATCGCCCTTGTTTTTATATTTTTTATTGATAAAAGCAGCTATCCGACCGGTTAATTTCCCCGAATCGTCTTTTAAAATCCAGCGGATGCATTTACCATGTCTGAAGGCTTTGTTTTTCTTTTCATCGAATACTTCATTTACGTCTTTATCCAGCGGGCGTATATAATGGGTGTTGCCTTTGTTGATTTCCACATTCACTTTAATAAAATCGCGGGCAAGGGCCGGAGTAGTTACTGCTATCAACTGCATTGAAATACATTTTTAAGCCGCAGATGCGCAGATTATATTAAAATCTGTGCATCTGCGGCTATTTAAGATTTTATAGTTACTGTTAAAACCTGTTTGTAAATTTGGACAGGTTACGGCGTATGCTGACAGCCGTAAAAAACAAATTTAACCGATTCAGTTACATTAAATTGAAATACCATGGGCAATAATTCAAAATTTTTAGCGGGTATTATCGTGGGAGCCGCCGCCGGTGCAGCCATTACGCTGTTATTAAATACAGAAAGCGGTAAAAAAGTGCTGGCCGATCTAAAAGAGGCCGCCGGAAAAACCCTGAACAACCTGAAAGATGTGGCAGCAGATTTTGTGGATGAAGCAGATACCGCACTTTAAAAGAAAATATATGCCAACAGATAAACAAAGTTTTTTTGAGGAAACCCAGGACCTGCTGGAAAGTTATGTGAATAACAGGTTCCGGCTTTTTAAACTGCAGACGGCAGAAAAATCCTCGCGCCTGGTAACCCTGTTGTTTGCCGGGCTGGTGGCAGGGATATTCTCATTTTTTATATTGCTTTTCCTGAGCCTGATGGCTGCCTATTTCTTTTCTGAAAAATTGCACAGCCAGTTTTATGGTTTTGGTATTGTGGCACTTATTTACATATTGTTGTTGCTGCTGGCGCTTTACCTGCGAAAAAAATTTCTTGATAAATATGTTTTTGGCAGGGTGATAAAAATTTTGTTTGACTCCAACACCGAAGATGATGACGAAGAAAAATAATAACCCGGTTCATTATACAAAAGAAACGCTTCAGCAGGAGCAGCGCCGTTTAAAACTGATCATCAGGCAACAGGAAGCGGAGTTGCGGCAGCGGGTGCAAAAACTGCCTGGCGAACTGGTATACGCCGGTGTTGACGCCGTTTTGCCCGCCGCTCTTACAGGAAAAATCAGCGATACTATTTTAACCGCCGGAAAAAACTTCATCAATAAATCCATTGTTAAAAAGACAAATGGTAATACGTCGAGGCTGATTGCCGCAGCAAAGCAGGCGGGTATATTTGCCCTTCTTAAATTAGCCTACAATGCTTTCATAAGGAAGCGGCGATAAACCAATGGCTGATGGCTGATGTAATGATATCTGGTATTGACCACCCAGGTTTTTTGCGCCGGAAGCCAATAACATAAACGGCTAATTCCCAATCGCTAATTCCCAGTTCCAGCCAATCAATCAACTGCTCCACCGATCAACTAATCAACCAGCCAAAGGCAAATATTTTTTTTCCTTTTCAGTTGGTGGAATTAAGATCTCAACCCTTACCTTTGCGGCAAATTTTTAAACCGCTGTTATAATACGCTCTTATGGCTAACACAGGTAAAATCAAGCAAATTATTGGCGCCGTTGTAGACGTTCAGTTTGACGGACAATTACCAGAAATATACAATGCCCTTGAACTGAAACGTGATACAGGCGAAACGCTGGTACTGGAAGTACAGCAACACCTGGGCGAAGATAGTGTACGCACCATAGCCATGGACGGTACCGAAGGTCTTGTACGGGGTACTGTGGTAAATGATACCGGTAAGGCTATCGCAATGCCCATCGGACCCAATATCAATGGCCGCCTGTTTAATGTAACCGGTGATGCAATTGACGGTTTGCCCCAGTTAAGCAAAGAGGGGGGACGTCCTATTCACAACAAACCGCCATTATTTGAAAACCTGAGTACCGCCAGCGAAGTACTATTTACCGGTATTAAAGTAATCGACCTGATTGAGCCTTATGCAAAGGGTGGTAAAATTGGTTTGTTTGGCGGTGCAGGTGTGGGTAAAACCGTATTGATCCAGGAATTAATTAATAATATAGCCAAGGGGCATGGTGGTCTTTCTGTATTTGCCGGCGTGGGCGAGCGTACACGTGAAGGAAATGACCTGATGCGTGAAATGATTGAAGCCGGTATCATGAAATACGGCGATAATTTCAAACACAGCATGGAAGAAGGCGGCTGGGACCTGGAGAAAGTGGATATGGAAGGCCTGAAAGATTCAAAAGCAACTTTTGTATTCGGACAAATGAACGAACCCCCCGGAGCCCGCGCACGTGTGGCCCTGAGTGGTTTAACAATAGCAGAATATTTTCGTGATGGAGACGGACAGGGAAAAGGTAAAGACATCCTGTTCTTCGTAGACAATATCTTCCGTTTCACCCAGGCAGGGTCTGAAGTATCTGCCTTGCTGGGCCGTATGCCAAGCGCGGTGGGTTATCAGCCAACGCTGGCCACCGAGATGGGACTGATGCAGGAACGCATTACCTCTACCCGCAATGGTTCTATTACTTCAGTACAGGCGGTATATGTGCCTGCGGATGACCTTACGGATCCGGCGCCGGCCACTACTTTTGCCCACCTGGATGCCACTACGGTACTGAGCCGTAAAATTGCCGATTTGGGTATCTATCCTGCGGTGGATCCCCTGGATTCCACTTCACGTATCCTTACTCCTTTTATTGTGGGTGACGCACATTACAATACTGCCAACCGGGTAAAGTTAATTTTGCAACGCTATAAAGAATTACAGGATATCATTGCCATTCTTGGTATGGACGAGCTGAGTGATGAAGATAAGCTAACGGTATCGCGTGCACGCCGTGTACAGCGTTTTCTTTCCCAACCCTTCCATGTGGCAGAGCAGTTTACCGGTTTAAAAGGCGTGTTTGTAAGCATTGAGGATACCATCCGCGGTTTCAATATGATTATGGACGGTGAAGTAGATGAATATCCGGAAGCAGCATTTAACCTGGTAGGTACGATTGAAGATGCAATAGAGAAAGGAAAGAAATTACAGGCGCAGGCTAAATAGAGTGGTAAGATTTTAGTATTCAGTACTTAGTATTCAGACCCGGGTCTATGATCTAAATACTAAGTACTCAATATTTTAATAAAACGGCTGGACAATAGAAGTTCTTTTTGAATTTGAGTGCCCGCTAACTGTGTACTTAAGTATCAAATACTTATTTATGGGGATGCACAATTTCAGAGAGCTGAAAATCTGGCAAAGAGCAATGGATTTAGCGGAATCCATTTATATATTGACCGAATGTTTCCCCAGGGAAGAAAAATTTGGATTGTCTTCTCAATTAAAAAGATGTGCGGTATCTGTACCATCTAATATTTCGGAAGGAGCGGGTCGCGGCACTAACAGACAATTTAGGCATTTTCTGGAGATGTCAATGGGGTCATGTAATGAAATTCAAACTCAGGTAGAACTTTCATTCAGGTTTAAATATATTGACAGGCAGGCGCTTGACAATATTATGGATGAAGCGATACAGATTTATAGAATGATTCTGTCGTTTTATAAATCCCTGAAAGATGATTAACGGTTGGTCGTCTTAATACTAAATACTTTATACTAAATACTTCCCCGTAATGGAGCTCGAAATATTAACACCCGTAAAAAAATTATTCAGCGATACCGTTTATGGTGTGCAATTGCCGGGTATTGGCGGTAGCTTTGAAGTGCTGGACAAACACGCCCCATTGGTAAGTGCGTTGAAAGCCGGTAACGTAAAAGTGCTGAAAGATAAAAGCATGAAGAATGTTTCCAACTTCACTATACAAAGTGGGTTTGTGGAAGTACTTAATAATAAAGTAACGGTATTGGTAGAAGGTGCTACTGCCCCTGAAGCAGGAGTATAAATACCCAACATTATTTTTCCGGTGAAAAGTCCCCGTGTCGTATCCAATTAAAATCCATAGCCCCGTACATAATTTTCAATATTCTTATTTACTATCCTTTATATTTGAAAAGTTACTAATCCCGCTTCGGCGGGATTTTTTTATGTCCGGTGGCTTAATCTATTTTTAATACGGTTGAGCCGGCGCAGAAACAATTCATTTGCATTTGTTACACCACTGTTAACTTCCTGTTGCACAGGTTAAACGGGTATCTTCTTTGCGGGTCTTTCATAAATGATAGTCTTTCATTCTCTAAAATTTTTTTTATGAAAAATTACGCCATGGTGCCTGTTGTAGTTGCAGCAGTGTTCATACTGGGCAGTTGTACAAAAGACCCGGTTAAGAATTTAAGTTCAGCAGAAACCCGCCTATATATTACCAACCACGACAGCACAACCATTTTCTCTTCATTCAAAACGTTTAGTATTTCGGATTCTGTAGCCATTATCAGCAATAACCGGCTGCGCACCAAAACACACGACAGCTACGACTCTTTAACGATAGCCGCTATTGCCAGTAATATGGTGCAAAGAGGCTATACGCAGGTATCAAACGAACAAAAACCGGATTTGGGTATCAATGTCAACAATATCATCAACACCTACACAGGCTATGTTGACTATGGCAGCTACTACAGCGATTACTACGGCTACTGGGATCCCTACTATTGGGGCTATCCCGGGTACGGTTATTACGGTTCGTATATTGGCACCTACCAGGTAAATGAAGGTGTTATTTCCATTGATATGTTTGATCTGAAAGATGCCACCAGCGGCAAAATAAAATCTGTATGGAATGGCGTCATAAGGGGAGAAGGGATTTTCCAGAACACCAATGTTAATAGTAACGTGCAGGCATTGTTTGATCAGTCGGCTTATATAAAAGCGAATTAATAATGATAAAAATTTCAGAACATGAAAAAGATAAAATATTTAATAGCGGGTTTTTTATTGCTGCTGGGCGCAGGTGTTTTTGCACAGGATGAAGGCGTTACGCTTAAACTGAATTATTCAGTAGCGGTGCCCACAGGTACTTTTAAGAATGATGTTATCGGCAATACTTCCTACCGTGGTTTTGGTGCAGAACTGATGTATCATTTTGACAACAAATTTTCGCTGGGGCTGGAAACGGGCTCTCAGGATTTTTACCAGAAATATGCCAGGCAACTGTATAAAACAACCGATGGAAGTGATATTTCTGCGATATTGTCTAATTCAATACAAGCAGTGCCCATATTGGTAAAGGGCCAGTATAATTTTCTGTCTGAAAAAGCGGTACGGCCGTATGTGGCACTGGCAGCCGGGGGCAATATTATTACGTACAATCAGTATGCGGGCGAGTTCAGCAATGATGGCAAAACAAAATTTGGTTTTGCTGTTCGTCCCGAAGCGGGTGTGTATATTCCATTTAGAAAGTACAGCAGGGCAGGGGTGAGCATAGGCGCCGGCTACAATTATATGCCCTTTAATTATAACGGCATTGACAACATGAACAATATTACAGCAAGGGTGGGTATCAGTTTTCCATTGGGAAATTAATACCTGAACCCCGGCTTTTCAGGATCACTTTTGTACAAAAGATGAAGTGCTTGCGACGCCTGCCTACCGGACAGGCAGGCAACGATGATGCCAATAGCACGAATGCTGGTATTAAAAAAGAATGTCAGAATCAGATCATTATTATAAAATGGTAAAGAATTTTACCGGGGGTGAGGTGTCAATTCAACTGCGGGTCAATAGGAAAATTGATTAGCATTTCATAATCGCCACCCAGCAGGCGGATGGAATCCTTCCAGGTTTCGGCAATCTCTTTTGGAAAAACAATTTTACGGGTGGCCTGCGCCAGTAGCCAGGATTTTTCTTTTAATTCATCAGTCAACTGACCCTCGCCCCAACCGCTATAGCCAATAAAAAAACGAATTTTACTGGCATCGGCGCCACCATTGCGAATCAGTTGCAGGGCCATTTCAAAATCGCCACCCCAATAAATACCTTTTACAATTTCGGTGCCGCCGGGTATTTGCTCAGGGTATTGATGCAGGAAGTGAATCGTATCCATCTGCACCGGTCCGCCGTAATAAACGGGTATAGTAAGATCATCGGCGCTGTTTACCAGTTCATTCAGGGTATAATCGTACACGCGGTTAAGCACAAAACCAAAGGTGCCCTCATCCTGGTGCTCACACAAAAAGACCACGGTCCGCTTAAAATTCGGATCTTTCAGAAAAGGATCTGCGATCAATAATATGCCTGGTCCCGGCTGTATCACTAATTCTAAATTACTTATTATATTGGCAAATAAAAATCTTTATTGCTGATTTCGCGGCAACCCCTGTTTCTGTGCAAAACCTTAGTTAAAAAGCAGGACCGGGACCAGAAGTTTTCCACAAAAGCCGCCCGGCTCCACTATTTTTGTAATAATGAAGAGAATTCTACCAGTCATCATTTTACTGATCACCGCCTCCCTCCTGGGCATTATTGTTATCCAGATGTCATGGATAAAGAATATGCTGGTAATCAAAGAAGAGCAGCTTTATGAAAAAGTGTACCGGGCCATGGATGCCGTGGGTACAGAACTGATGGAGCAGAAGGGCACTTTGCCCAGCCTTAAAAATCCGAAATTCAGACCCGGGTTTATGATGCCCAGCGATCAGTTGCTCAATGAATTGCTGAAGCCCTCCACCATCGCAAAAAATTACACCCCTTTTGAAATTGAGGAAAAATTAAAAAAAGCGTTTGATGCAAACGGCATTAAGGATATAAAATTCGAATTTGGCATTGCATCCTCCGTAGGGCTTAATCCCTATGAGCTAAGATCTGCCAACCTGATAAAGGCGGCTGAAGATACCATTCACAATAAAAAATTTATCTATGCCCTGCAGGTGCCCAGCGGCAGCGACTATGAAAGCCTGATGCCGGAAGAGATGATGATTCTGGTGATTCCTGATGTAAAAAACAATATATACAGGCAATTGCGCTGGCTGATGATTGGCGCTATCCTTTTTACATTGATTATTATCTCTGCTTTTTATGTTACCGTAAGCGCGTTGCTGAAACAGAAAAAAACAAGCGAGATAAAAAATGATTTTATCAATAATATGACCCATGAGTTTAAAACCCCATTGGCAACCATATCACTGGCGGTAGATGCTATGCGCAATGAGAAGGTGTTGCAGGACAGGGAAAAAATGGGTTATTTCAGCGGTATTATTAAAGAAGAAAACCGCCGCATGAACAAGCAGGTAGAAACCATTCTGCAGGCTTCATTAATGGAACGACAGGAGATACAGCTTAATAAAGTGCCGATACATGTGCATGAGGTAATTGACAATGTGCTGGATAATTTCCGCTTGCAGCTGGAAGACAGGGGTGGCAAAACTGTTTTGCAGCTACAGGCGGGTACCGATTTAATTGAAGGCGATGAAGTGCATTTTACCAACCTTATCTCTAACCTGGTCGACAATGCGGTGAAATATTCAAAAGAAAACCTGGTCATTAAAATAAGTACCACCAATATTGGCAGGTATATACAAGTGCGTATAGAAGACAACGGAATTGGGATGAACAAGGAAACACAAAAAAGAATTTTTGAAAAATTCTACCGCGCACACACCGGCAACGTGCATAATGTAAAAGGTTTTGGGCTGGGTCTTAGTTATGTAAAAACAATGGTGGATGCACATGGTGGTAAGATAAAAGTTGAAAGCGCCACCGGAAAAGGAACCACTTTTATTATTGATATGCCCCTCGCAGTAAACCAGGGTGCTGCCATCAATAACTATAAATCAGACAACTAATCATCTCAGATTTTCAATAGCAGTCACACCCGCCGCGCCATGATGATCTGAGCAGAGCGCGATAACTATCCGGTAAGTTTTGCATGTGCCGTCAGTCGCTGAAGATCAAACAGCCATCTCCATAGCTCAGGAACCGGAAATCATTATCCAGTGCATGGTTGTATATCTTTCTCCAATTGTTACCCGTTAATGCAGCCACCAGCAATAAAAGTGTAGATTGTGGCTGGTGAAAATTGGTAACCAGGCCGCTGATAATTTTAAACTGGTACCCGGGTGCAATAAGTATTTGCGTTTTACTGATTAGTTGTTGCAGTTTTTTTCTGTCCATCCAGGCCAGCAGGCTTTCCAGTGCCTGTTTTGCAGTAAACGGATGCTGGCCGGGATAATCATACACTTCCCATTGTGACAGCTGCAATTGAGTTTCACTAATAGCAGGATCAAGGATGGTTTTTATACCCATCCAGTAAAGGCTTTCCAGCGTCCTGGCAGAAGTGGTGCCAACGGCATATGTGTTGTTTTCATAATTACGCAATTGCGCAATGGTTTCCCGGCTTACGTCTATATATTCGGCATGCATTTCATGACCCTGCATGGTGCTGCTTTTTACCGGCCTGAAGGTACCTGCACCTACATGCAGGGTTACAAAGGCAGGATGGATGTTTTTTTGCCGCAGTTTTTCAAATATAGCCGGCGTAAAATGCAGGCCTGCAGTGGGGGCGGCCACAGAGCCGTCATATTCAGCGTATACGGTCTGATATCTCTCTTTATCGCCCGCATCTGCATGGCGTTTTATATAGGGCGGAAGCGGTATAACGCCGGCACCATGCAATACTTCTGCAAATGGTACATGGATCGGCTTCCATTGAAACGATATAACAAAACAATCAGTTTGCTTTTCTGTATACCTTGCTTCCAGCAGGATGGTTTGATTATTACAGACAATATTTTTTTGCAATACCAGGCCTGTCTTCCATTTGCTGGCACCACCAATAAGGCATTTCCATTTAACACTGCCCTGCTGCAGCATACCGGTTGTTACATCCGGATAATCGCCGCCCGGTTCCAGGCAAAAAATTTCAATGACACCACCACTTGGTTTTTGAAACAGCAGCCTCGCCTCTATAACACGGGTATTATTAAAAACGAGTAAACTGTCTGCTGGTAAATAACTGTGAATGTTTCTGTAGGTGTCTTCAGCAATACTGCCTTTTTTGTAAACAAGCAGTTTGGAGGCATCTCTTTCCGGAAGGGGGTAGCGGGCTATTTTTTCGTCTGGTAACGTGTATGTATAATCGTTAATCGAAATTGATCTTGTATCCATAGTTGTACAGCTAACTGCTGTCAATTTATTGATAAGTAATTGGTATAATTATATTTCAGGGAATTAAACCATTTTTCACTCTTTACACTTAACCCCTCACAACAAAAGCTCTTTTTTCTCTTTTACACTTTTACTCTTTTACTCTTTTTCTCTCTTAGCCCTATCTCTTCGCCACCGGTACAACTAATTTTAACCCGCTCCATACATCACTTACAGCGCAAACTTTTACATCAACAAGTCCATTGGCAAGTGCGTAATTCCTGATAATATCTTCACTAAGATCGGTGGCCATGCCCGAACTTTTCTTATACCAGCTAACCCAAATGGCAATTGTCTTATTTTTCTGCCACAGGGCCTTTTGCGCCTGCATATCCTTCTCAAATATTGCACGATTGGCTGCAAACAGGTGAAAAAGATCGGGCACCTCATTTTTTTTGCAATACTGGTTGCTGACATCTTTTTCAAGCAGCGAAAAATAGTTGTCTGGTGCATGTAGCACGTGCAGTTTTGTATTGTCCTTAATGCCCAATTTTTTTATCAGCGCTGTTCCGGAATAACCCGCCGTTGCCATATTCACATCCGTTTTAAAGGTTAAATGCACATTTTTGACTCCAAAATCACAGGTTATCCACCGGTTTGCACACTCTATTCACAGCGACTAACAACTGTTTTTTTATTTTATGCCCTGAAACCCCCGCCGGGGCTCATATCTGGCTCAAAATCAGGCTGTGGAAAAATTAAATTTCTCCAAATTCGACAGCTAAGTGTGAAAAAGTGTTATTTTGTGTCAATAAATGTCAAAATCGGTACTAAATTTCCTAAATGATTCATTTTCTTGGCGAATACGAAGTTACGCTGGACGCCAAAGGTCGCTTCCTGCTTCCTTCCAAACTGCTTAGTCAGTTACCGGAAGGGGCGGCTACCAATTTTGTTATCAACAGGGGATTTGACGATTGTTTACACCTGTATCCCATGCAAAACTGGATGGTAGTGTCTTCCGAAATAGAAGACCTGCCCGATCACGATGACGACAACCGCAAGTTAAAAAAGTATTTCAACTATGGGGTGGCTACAACAGAATTAGATTCAGCCAACCGCATTTTGTTGCCGGGACACCTGAAAGACTATGCAGGATTAGTGAAAGATGTGGTGTTGACGTGCTCTAAAAAACGTATAGAAATCTGGGATAAAAGTAAGTACCACCAGTTCTTTGATTCTTTAACGCCTGCAGCTTACAGTGCTTTGTATAACAAGGTAATGACGAAGAAAAACGATTCGTGAGCGGTTATGGACAACACAAATGACATAGCCATCGCCAATAGTTCTTCGGGTGACTATCATGTGCCGGTACTGCTTCGCCAAACATTGGATGGTTTGGCGATCAAACCTGGCGGCATATATGTGGATTGTACATTCGGCGGTGGTGGTCATTCAAAAGAGCTTTTGAAGCAACTCAATGCCGATGGAAAGCTTTTTGTTTTTGACCAGGATGCAGATGCAGCCAAAAATGTTCCTGCAGACAACCGGGTTGTATTTGTTCCAAACAATTTCCGTCACCTGCAACGCTTTATGCGGTTGCATAAAACGCCGCTTGTAGATGGTATTATGGCCGACCTGGGTGTAAGCAGTCACCAGTTTGATGAACCCGAACGTGGTTTCTCCACCCGCTTTGATGCTGCGCTTGATATGCGTATGGACAGGCGGCAGGAATTAACAGCGTTTGATGTTGTTAACACTTACAGCGAACAGCAACTGCATACTTTATTTGAGCAGTATGGAGAAGTGACGAATGCCAAAACCCTGGCCAGGACCATTGTTGCTGTCCGCGCTTCCACCTCACTGAAGACCATCAGCAATTTCAAGGCAGCACTGCATGCAGTAGTTAAAGGAAATCCCAACAAGTATTTTGCACAGGTATTCCAGGCCTTGCGTATTGAGGTCAATAA